>Ga0214917_10001668_pt1 | contig 28312 bp, 22 predicted proteins | sample LL_1208_BB_MetaG_FD_177983 | JGI IMG/M metagenome (GOLD analysis project Ga0214917, IMG submission 177983) | Freshwater microbial communities from Lake Lanier, Atlanta, Georgia, United States - LL_1208_BB | ecosystem: Environmental > Aquatic > Freshwater > Lake | place: USA: Georgia | collected... | reverse complement strand
AGCCCGACCTCGCTCATGCCGGCCGGTCTGCTCGACCAGCTCAACGAGCGCGAGGTGCTCGACCTCCTCGCCTACACGCTCTCGCGCGACAAGCCGCGGGATGGCCGGTTTCGGGCCGACAAGTAAGGGGTCGCACCTCGTGCCGACGACGCGCGGCCGTCGGCCGACGCGCTCACGTGCGTCCTTGGCCCGGGTCCGATCGCTCAGGCCTCGCCCACGAGCAGCTTTCCCGCGGCATCGATGGCGAGCGAGAGCCGACGGTCGCCGACACGGATCCGCATCAGGCCCGCGCCGTCCGGATTGCGTTCCACCGCGCCGGTGGCGTTGAGCTCCAGTCCGCTCTCGGTGAGGTAGCGGAGGAAGGGCGGAGACTGATCGAGCACGCGCGCCAGGCGAAAGGACGAGCCGGCGGCGCATTCCGCGAGCGGTCGCGTCGCCGCCTCGTCGGCGGCCGGAAGTGATTGGGCGTCGGCACGCGGGATCGGGTCTCCATGCGGATCGACCTCGGGGTGACCGAGGTAGGCGTCGATGCGATCGACGAGCAGGTCGCTCACGGCGTGCTCGAGGTGCTCGGCCTCGTCGTGCACCTCGTCCCACGTCATGTCGAGCGTGCGGAGGAGGAAGAGCTCGATCAGCCGGTGACGACGGATCACGCGGAGTGCGAGCATCCGGCCGGCCCGCGTCAACGCGACACCCTCGTACCGGCGGTGCGTCGCGAGCCGCGCGGCATCGAGCGTCTTGAGCATGCTCGTCACGGTGCCCGGTGCGACGCCCAGCGCCGTCGCGATCTGGCCCGTGCTCGCGGCCCGGCCGTCCTGCGTGTTCGTGATCTGCCAGATCGTCTTGACGTAGTTCTCGACGGTGAGACTGGGCATGCCGGTGCCTCCACGAAACGGGAACTCGACGGACGACGCCCTGCGGCCGCAGTATGATTATGGCTTTCCCATGGGATGCGCGCATGCCCCTGAACGAGGCCGCCTTCCGGCTGGTCGAGCCGCTCGTCGGAGATCCTCAGGCGTTCGGAGCCGTCGTCAGCAGGCTCGGCGGCGTCACCGTGGTGGACTGCGGCGTGAAGGCCGTGGGGGGCGAGGCGGCCGGCTTGCTGGTCGCCCGTGCCGCCATGGCGGACCTGGGCAGGGTCGAGTGCCGCGAGGACGCCGCGTCTGACGGGCCGTTCGCCGCGCTGTGGCCTGCCTGTCCGTGGCCGGTCGTGACCGTCGCGAGCGACGCCCCGGTCGCGGCCTGCCTCGCCGCGCAGTACGCGGGCTGGAAGGTGGCGACCGCCGACTACTTCGCCATGGCGAGCGGGCCGATCCGCGCCGCGATCGGCCGTGAGAAACTCTTCGAGACGATCGGTCTCCGCGAGCGCCCGGCGATTGCGGTCGGGGTGCTCGAGGCGTCGCGACTGCCTCCGGAGGACGTGTGCATCCGGCTGGCGACCGATGCGGGCGTGCCCCCCGCCGGCCTGCTGCTGCTCGTCGCGCGGACGGCGAGCGTGGCCGGCACGCTTCAGGTGGTCGCACGATCGCTCGAGACCTCGCTCCACAAGCTCCACGATCTCGGGTTCGACGTCGGCCGTGTCGTCCGTGGATCGGGGGTCGCGCCTCTGCCCCCGTCCGGCCTCGACAACGATGATCTGGCCGCCATCGGTCGCACGAACGACGCGATCCTCTATGGCGGTCACGTGCGGCTCGAGATCGACGCGCTCGATGCCTCGCTGTGCGACATCGGTCCGCGGGTCGTCAGCAGCGGCTCTCCGAGCCACGGCCGGCCGTTCCTCGAGCTCTTCGAGGCGGCGGGACGGGACTTTTATGCGCTCGATCCGGCGCTCTTCGCACCGGCGACCGTCGATCTCGTGAGCCTCGCCTCGGGCCGCACCCACCGGTTCGGCGGGATGCGGCCCGACATCGTGAGCCAGTCGTTCGGTGCTGCCGGCCCCGATCGGTCGCCGGCCCGGGCATGACCGGCATGCCCACCCGTTCCGATGGCACCGCTGCCGCCGCCACCGGACGGCTCGCCGTCGCGATCGTCGGTCGCGAGACGGGCTGGCACGCCCAACGCATCGCCATCGCCCTCGGCGCCCGGGGCCATGACGTCACGCACGTCGGCTGGGAGGCCCTCGCGTCGTCGCTCGAGCCGGGCGGGGAGACGCTTTTGCCACGGGCACTCGCGCGGGCGGACGTGGTCTGCGTGCGCGGCATGCCCGGCGTGCCGACCGGCCCCGACCGACTCGAGCGGGTGGTCTTCCGCATGGACGTGCTCGGCCGACTCGCCGGCGGCGGCACGCCCATCGTCAACGCGCCGCGCGCCCTCGAGGCGGCGATCGACAAGTACCTCGCGTCGTCCCGAATCGCCGCGGCCGGACTGCTCGTGCCGCGCACCTGCGTCGTGCAGGGCGAGACGGCGGCTCTGGCCGCATGGGACGCGCTCGGCGGGGACTGCGTCGTCAAGCCACTCTTCGGATCGCAGGGCAAGGGAGTCGAACGGGTCCAGTCCCGAACCGCCCTGGCGAGGTGGCTCGGACGTCCCGCTGGACCGGGTCCGGACGCGGTCGTCTACATCCAGGAGTTTCTGGGGGCGGCACGCTGGGACGCGCGGATTCTGCTCGTCGGCGATCGTCTCTTCGCCATGCGCCGCACCGCGCCGGCCGGCGAGTGGCGGACGAATCTCGCGGTCGGCGGCCGTGCCGAACGGTTCGACCCGCCTCCGGCGTGGGCGGCGGCGGCGAGGATCGCCGCGGACACCCTCGGGACCGCCGTGGCAGGCGTCGACCTGCTTCCCGCGCCCGACGGCAGTCCGATCATCCTCGAAGTGAATGCCGTGCCGGGCTGGCGCGGCCTCGAGGCGGCGACCGGCCTCGATGTGACGGAGGCCGTCGCCGACCATCTGGAAGAGGTCGGCCAGAGCGTCCGGCAGGCGACCTCAGCCGACTGAGCCGGTTTGTCCCAGCTGTTCGGACGGTTTTACCCGCCGTTCAGACAGGGACACCTGGGAAATGCGACTCGCCCGGCCTGCCTGCTTCTTGGGCAGGCCACCCGCTGACCCGATTCGGGCAGCATTGCCCACAAAAGAGGACGCCGTTCGGCTTTCGTCCGAAGTCATTGTGCCGCTTGCACTTCAGGCTGCGACTTGACTGCATGCCAACAGTTCCAACGGTTTTCCCGCGACGTCGCCGGTGGTGTCGTGCGGAGGTGGGACCCGAGTTCCTCTTTATTGACGGTGGTGACGCGATGCCCGTGCAGAAACTCTCCGCATCTCCCCCAAGTCCCCAGCACGCCGCGCAGGCCGTCCTCCAGGTGGCGGAACGGCTCTACGCGATGGACCCGGAGTGGGTCGTCTTCTTCAGGGAGGTGCTCGGAGTCGATGGGATCGTGCGCCGCACCTTCGGCGACGCCGACGCCCTGGTGCGATTCGAGTGCTCGCCCCAGTACGCCCGCATCCGCGAAATGCTCGACACGCTCCGCACCCGGGAACGCGACCACCCTTCCGAACGCGAGACACAGCGGGTGGTGACCGTGCGCATGCCTCGGTCGCTGCACGAGACGCTCAAGGCGGAGGCGGAGCAGCTCCGCGTGAGCATCAACACGCTCTGCATATCGAAGCTCATGAAGCTCATCGACGCCCAGGAACGGGGCGAACTCGCCGACGGTCGGAGTCGGGACGAATCGGTCGCGACGCGAGCGACGGGCCACGGCGCCGCCCGGGAGGCGGTCTGACCGGAAGACGGCCGGACTGGAGTGGGCCTGTAAGCCGGGTTCTGTCGTCGCCCATCCTCACGGCGGACGACCGGCGACCATTTCTCTAGGACGCCGGTCGCCCGGCGTCTCCAGCAGCCGACCCGGAAGCTGGTGCGAGACGGGACGCCTCGCGCCGGCCGCATCCCGGGGGATCCGGCACGGACTTCTTCCTGCTTGGCCTTGCTCCCGATGGGGTTTGCCGAGCCAGCCCGGTCACCCGGACTGCTGGTGAGCTCTTACCTCACCGTTTCACCCTTACCGCCGGCCATGCCCGGAAGGGCACGCACCGACGGCGGTCTGTTTTCTGTGGCACTGTCCCTGGCCTCGCGGCCGGTGGGCGTTACCCACCATCGCACCCTGCGGAGCCCGGACTTTCCTCCCGCCGCCCGGCGGACCACGACGTGGCCCGCCCGACGGCCGGCGATCACCCGGCCCACTCCAATCCTGCCGCCTTCATCATACCGGCGGCGCGGGATGACCGAGGCGACGCACGACCGCAGGGCGGTACCCGGCTCGGGCGCTGCACGGTTCCTTGACCCTGCCGGAGGCGCTCCGTACCGTCTCCAGAGAGACGGCGACCGTCCGGCCGCCGGGCGACTTCCACATCACGAGGGATCGCATCATGTCCGGCACGCACGGCGAACTCGTGCCCCAGGGGGGTGGCGATCCCATCCCGCTGCTCAAGACGTCCCTGCTCGTGGGTCGGCGCGAGAGCTGCGACATCGTCCTGCGATTCCCCAACGTCTCCAGCCGTCACTGCGAACTGAACCTCATCGACGGGTACTGGTTCGTCAAGGATCTCGGCAGCAGCAACGGCACCAAGGTCAACGGCACGCGGATCAGCGAGCAACGACTCGACCCGGGCGACACGCTCGCGATCGCGAAGCATGCCTTCGAGGTGTGCTACGAGCCCTCGCGTCTCGGAGCCGCGGGGGCACCACCCACCCGCTCCGCGTCCGAGGGGATCCTCAGCCGATCGCTCCTCGAGGCCGCGGGACTGGAATCGCGACGGGAGTCCGCATCCCGCGGCCGCGGCAAGCCTCCCCGCCCCGAGCCGATCGAGTGGCACACGGATGGCGACTCAGCCGCCGACGACGACGCCTCAGGACGCTGACGCCGCGGCGACGTCCGACACGGCCCGCGTGCCGACCGGGTGGCGCCGCCGGGTCCGCAGATCGGCGGTGCTACACTTTCCCGGATGACAGAGCCCCGCAAGTTCCGCGTCGAGTTCCGGCGCAATCGCTCGTCGCGGCGACGCGAGGGAGACCTCACCCGTGCGGTCCGCCAGGATGTGGAGCGGCTCGCCGACCAGGACCTGCATGAACGGCTCTCCGGGCGCGGCGCGCTGGCACGGCATCGGACGGTCGTCGCAGAGCGTCCTCCGGACGACGTGGACGGCCTCTCGGTCCAGCCCGCGGCGGCCGCGGCGTGGCGCGGCCGCGTGCTCCACGTGCACGGTCGCGAAACCGTCGTGGCCCGCGGGGACGGCACGGTCGTGCGCTGCTCGATGCGTCGCATTCTCCGCAGCCTCGCCACCGATCAACGCCATCCCGTCGCCGCCGGAGACTGGGTGCGGGTCACCGATGCCGGCGGCGAGGGTGTGATCGAATCGATCGAGCCTCGTCAGGCGTCCCTCTGCCGTGCGAGTCGGGGACGTCGGCACGTGATCGTCGCCAACGTCGATCAGGCGCTCATCGTCGCGAGTGCCGCCGAGCCGGCGCCGAAACCCGCGCTCATCGACCGCCTGCTCGTCAGCGCCGAATCGTCCGGCATCCGGCCGGTCGTGTGCCTGAACAAGGCGGATCTGGTCGATCCGGCGTCGCTCGTCCCGTTCGCCGGGGTGTATGCGAGAATGGGGTATCCGGTGATCATCTGCTCGGCGGTGACGGGACTGGGCATGCGCAGGCTGGCGGCCGAACTGGAGGCTCGCGTGACGGCGGTGGTCGGTCAGAGCGGTGTCGGCAAGTCGTCGCTCTTGAACGCACTCGACCCGGCCCTCGACCTGCCGGTGGGCGCCGTGAGCAGGGAGAACGAGAAGGGGCGGCACACGACCACGACCGCGCGGCTGCTGCCGCATCGTCACGGGGGATCGTTCGTCGATACGCCCGGCGTGCGGCAATTCTCCCTCTGGCAGGTCGTGCCCGCCGAGGTGCCCAGCGCGTTCCGTGATCTGCGGCCGATCGCGAATCGCTGCCGGTTCCCCGACTGCTCGCACACGCACGAGAGCGACTGCGCCGTCAAGGACGCGGTGGCCGACGGCCTGCTCGACACCCGTCGCTGGGAAAGCTGCACGCACCTCGCCGCCGATGCGGCCGCGTCGGTGAACGAGGCGACGGGACGCGGCTGCGTGGATGACGACGAGACCGCCGGGCTCGACGCGGAGGTCGATGCGTGAAGGCCGTGACGAGCCTCGAGGTGCGCGGCGGCGGGGGTGATCGGCCGGCGGGACGGGCGGGCGAGCGCACCGTGCTCGTCGGCGTGATGCTGGAGCCGCCCGCCAATGCCGACCATCCGCTCGAGGAGCTCGCCGGCCTCGCCGCAACCGCCGGGGGGCGGGTCGTGGCCGAGCTCACCCAGCGCCGCGAGCGTCCCGATCAGAAGACGTACCTCGGCAAGGGGAAGCTCCGCGAACTCGCCGGCCTCGTCGAGCGGCACGATGCGGACGTGATCATGTTCGACAACGATCTCTCCCCCGCCCAGATCCGCAATCTCGAGCGCGAGCTCGGGGTGAAGGTGCTCGATCGCACCGAGGTGATCCTCGACATCTTCGCCGCCCGTGCCCGCACGCACGAGGCCCGACTCGCCGTGGAACTGGCGCAGCTCGAGTATTCACTGCCGCGACTGAAGCGCATGTGGACCCATCTCTCCCGGCTCAAGATGGGAATCGGGATGCGCGGGCCGGGCGAGAAGCAGCTGGAGGTGGACCGCCGGCTCGTGGAGAAGCGGATTCACGACCTGCGGCAGGAGGTGCTGGCCATCCACGGCCGTCGCGAGCGGCAGGTCGAGTCGCGGCACGACTTCCTCACCGTCTCGCTCGTCGGCTACACCAATGCGGGCAAGAGCACCCTGCTCAATGCGCTGACCGGTGCCGACGAATTGGCCGCGGACAAGCTCTTCGCGACGCTCGACACCCGGACGCGGCGGTGGAAGCTCCCCGGCTGGGGGCCCGTGCTGCTGAGCGACACGGTCGGCTTCATCCGCGACCTCCCGCACCATCTGATCGCAAGCTTCAAGGCCACGCTCGAGGAGACGCGGCAGGCCGACCTGCTCATCCACGTCGCCGACGCGTCGAGTCCGCTCCTCGACATGCAGGTCGGCGCGGTGCGGCAGGTGCTCGACGAGCTCGCGGTCGCGGAAAAGGACACGCTCCTCGTGCTCAACAAGGCCGACGCCCTCGTGGACGGTGCCGCGCGGACCCGCGTTCTCGACCGCTACCCGCGGGCGATCCCCGTGTCGGCACGCACCGGGGACGGCCTGCCGGCACTCGCCCGGGCGGTGAGCGACTGCCTCGGTCGGGCGTTTCGCGACGTCGACATCCGCACGAGTCCTGGAAACGGCCGCCTGCTCGCCTGGCTGGCCCGGCACGGCGAGGTGCTCTCTCGACACTTCGCCGACGATCACGTCATCATCCACTGCCGGATTCCGGCGGGTCTGCTCGGGAGGATCGACGCGCATGAGGCAGAGATCGCTCCGCACGCCGAGCCCGGGAGGAGCTGAGGGATGAGCGTCGTCGACACACCTCCCTTCGCCGTCGCCTGCCCGAGCTGTCGCGCGACCATCGGCGTGGACCGGAGCCTCGTGAACGAGCCCGCCCGCTGTCCGCTGTGCGGCGGCACGTTCCGCGTCCCCGATCCCGGCCCGATCCGGCCGACGCGATCGACGGCACCACGGCCCAGGGACACCACGCCGGCGCCCGCCGCGTCCCCCGCCGCCGACGCACCGCCGCCCGCCCCCAGGGAGGTGGCCCCGCAGCGACAGCAGTCCACGGGCAGGCCGACTCCGGCCCGCGATGACGCGGGCGAACGAGCCCGCCAGGCCGCCCAGGAACGCGGGCGGCGGCGCTCGCGGCGCACGATCATCGTCCTGCTCGTGGGCATCGTGATACTCGTCGTGCTCGCGCTGAGCCTGGCGCGGGGCGGCCGCCGCTGAGCCGGCGTCGCACACGAAGCCGACGGGACGACGTCGCTCAGACCAGCGACTCGCCGAGCGCGAGCAGTTCCTCGGCATCGAGAAAGACATCCGCTCGCTCGAAGATCCTCGCGATCGCCGCGCGATGGATCCGCATCTTGAGCCCTCCCACGGCGAGGGCCCCGTAGACGACGGCCGATCCGTCGCGTCGGGCCTTGTCGGTGGGCAGGATGCCGTCGATTCCGGCTGGAGGCACGGCATTGAGGTCGATGAAAACCTTCGCCGAGGTCGCGAGGGCCCTGCCGGGTCCGTCGAGCATGGTCACGCCGGCACGCCCGGCGGCGACCACCAGATCGGCCCGCTCGACGAGCCGCGTGACCGCCGCGGCGGCCTGCACGCCGCCGCTCCACTCCACGGGCTCGCACCGCGCGTCGGGCACCACCGCCCGGACCTGCGCCGCCGCCTCCTCGGCCCGCGGGAGGGATCGCGAGGCCACGTGGACCGAAGCACCGCGGCTGGCGAGCAGCCGGGCGACCCGCTGTCCGACGGGGCCGGTCGCACCGAGCACCAGCGCCGTGGTCGGAGGCTTCCCGCCCGGGGCGACGGGCAGGTGCCGGCCGGCGGCGATGACGGCCGCCGCCGCCGTGGTGTTGGCGCCCGACGGATCGACGAGCACGCCGACCCGCATCGGCCCGAAAAACGTCCTCCGCACCGTCGCCGCCAGCGCCTCGACGGCGGCGACATCGCCGCCCCCGAGAAAGATCGCCGTGTTCGAGAGCGCATCGACACCACGGGTGAAGATCGCCCCGTGCACGAGCGACACCGCCTGCTCGGTCGTCACGCCGCCATGCCGCAGCAGCACCTCCGCGCCGGCATCGACCGCGACGACGGCGTCGAACGTGCTCGGCTGCGGGTCGCAGTCGAGCTGGATGAGGATGCGTTTGGTCATGGGGTGATCAACCTGCCCCGACGGCCGGCCGCCCGGGCGTGGACACGTGCCTCGTGCCCACGCCGCGAGGCGGTGGCTGGGGGGTGGCGATGGTCGGCCCGACCGTGATCAGAACCCACGGAAGGGATGGGCGGCCTGGTCCTTCCCGGCGATCATCTCGTCTGCCGTGGGCTTGCCCTTCATGGCATTGGAGATCGCATCCATCGTCGCCTTGTGGTTGTACTCGTAGATCTTCTTGTCGTCGGCGGCGAGCCAGTGGATGAACACGCCGCACACGATCACGAGATTCTCGGCGTCGCTCTTCGGGATCACACCGGCGGCGACGCTGTCGGCCACCGCCTTCGCGACCGCCGCCTGGGCCGGACCGAACATCTGCACGGCCTGCTTGGCGCCCTTGATCGTGACCTTGGTGATCATCACCGTCGCCGGCTTGACGGCGAGGTTGGGCGTGAGCACCGCGAGCAGGTTGGAGTGGCCTTCGCTCTGCCGGGCCAAGGCGTTGGCGAAGGCGACACCGACCGGGCCGTCCTTGCTGCCGATCAGCAGGTCGATGTGCGCCACCTCGTTGCCATCACCCGCCAACGCCTCGCCGATGAACATGGACATGCTGGGCTTCTCCTTCTGGAACTCGCTGGGACTCGTGTCGCCGTGGATGCCTTCCGACCGGCGGCGAGGATACCATCTCCGGGTGGGGCGGCAAGGCGCGGCCCGTGCGAGCGACCGATGCCCGATCTCCCGACGCCCCAGACGGTCGCCGGCCCCGGCGCAGGGCCGCATCTCGTCTGCGTGGGCGCGAGCGTCCGCGCGCTGGCATGCGCAGCGGCGCGCGCGGGCTGGCGCGTCCATGCCGCGGACCTCTTCGGTGACCGCGATCTCCTCGCCGAGGTGACGACCTACACGAGCGCCGCCGCGACGCCCTACCCTCACGGCCTGGCCGAGGCCGCCGCCCGGTTTCCCGTCGGACCGTGGTGTTACACCGGTGCCCTCGAGAATCATCCCGAACTCATCGATCGGATCGCCGCCGCCCGGCCGCTCGCCGGCAATCCCGGCAGCGTGGTCCGCCGCGTGCGCGACCCGATGCTGCTCGGTCCGGCCGTGTGCGAGGCCGGGCTCGGCTTTCCCGACACCTTCGCGAGCCCCGCGGGCCTCCCGGCCGACGGGTCGTTCCTGCGCAAGCCGCGGGCGTCCGCCGGCGGACGGGACATCGCTCCGTGGCACGGGGGGATGCCCGATCAGACGGAGAGGAACCACGTCTGGCAACGGCGCGTCGACGGGGATTCGTGGGCCGTAACGCTGCTCTGCGAACGCCACGGTGCCCGCCCCTGGGGCTTCAGCCGGCAGCTCGTCGGCTGCCGCTGGTGTCATGCCGGTGCGTTCGCCTACTGCGGCTCGATCGCGGTGCCCGACGGGGAGGTCCCCGCCCCGGTGCGTGACGCCGGTGATCGCCTCGGCGCGATGCTGGTCACCACCTTCGGGATCATCGGGCTCTGCGGCGTGGATCTCGTGGTCGATCGCGGCGGTCACGTCCATGTGATCGAGGTCAACCCGCGTCCCACGGCCTCGATGGAACTCGTCGATCGAGCACGGGGCGTGTCGCACGCCGCCGCCCATCTCGCCGCCTGTGCGCTCGCGGCGACCATGCACGTGCCGTCCGCGTTGGTGCCGTCCGCAAACGTGTCGGCGGGCACGTGGGGGAAGGCGGTGCTCTTCGCCGCGCATGACGTCGTCGTCGGCCCGCGGGTCGACGCAGAGCTCGGACGCGCGCAGGATCGCTGGTCGCGGGCCGACGGGTGGCCCGCCGTCGCCGACGTGCCCTGCACCGGGACGCGCATCGACGCACGGCGGCCGCTCGTCACGCTCTTCGCCCGCGGCGACACCGGACCGTCCGTCCGGCGCACGCTGCGGCGACGTGCCGCCGCCCTGACGAAAATCTTCTCAACCGGCGAGCCGACGCGGTTCTGACGCAACGCCCGCGGCCTCGAGGCCGAACTGCATCAGGTATGCGTCTTCGTCGGAATCGCGGTAGAAGTCCCGCAGCACCGTGACGGCACGGAATCCGGCCGCGCGGAAGAACAGCTGGGCCGGGAGATTCGTCTCGCGCACCTCGAGCACGATCCGACTGCGACGCTCGGGCGCGAGCTTCGCGATGAGGCGGCGCAGCATCTGCGTGCCGATGCCGAGCCGACGGTGCGAACGCAGGACGGCGAAGTTCAGCACGTGGAGGCGTGTCCGGTGGAGTTCGTAGATCATGAAGGCGACGACCGAGTCGGCATATTCGGCCACCATGCCGATGCACGTGCGTTGCCGCAGGGACCTCGTGAAGTCCTCCTCGGACCAGGGGAACTCGAACGCCTCGTGTTCGATCGCGAGCACGTCCGGCATGTCCCGACGGATCATCCAGCGCACGTGGATTCCGGCCCCCTCCGAGGTCAGCGCTGACAGCGACGGCTTGGTCACGATCCTCTTCTCCATTGGTCCCGGTCCCGAGCCGTCCGATTCCGTGACGGTGGTCGGCCGTCAGGCCGGCCCGGTGTCCGCACGCGGCCGCTGACGCAGCCGATGGGCGGCGGACCCTAGCAGCGCCTTCCGGGCCGGCCAAGGCGTCCTTGACGCGCGCGTCGCGGCGAACCCGTCCCCCGCGCGCCGGACGACGGGACCGGCGGCGATCGAGCCGAAAGCCCGCTTGACCCTGACGGCGGCCCACACCTAGCCTCCCCACCCCGCATGTCCCGGTCCCCGGAACCGATCCGGGCGACGGTGCTGCGATCCGGGGCCTCCGTGACCCGTTCGAGGACTCGCCACATCGGGCTGTCGCCATGCGCCTCCACGTCGCCGGTCGTCGTCTGCTCGCCTCCTCGTCACGGCTCTGGCCACTGGGCCTCCTCGTCGCCGCCGCCGGCGTCATCGGCTGCGCCGGCTCGGCGATCCGCAGCCAGAGCCCGGAGATCGAGGCCCTCGCCAAGCTCGAGGCGGGCACGCGATTCGTCGGAGACTACTGCCTCGCCTGGGGCCTCGGCACGAAGCGCATCGAACGGGCCGCGCTCGTGACGGGTCTGGCCAACACCGGCTGCGACCCGCCGCCGGGTCCCCAGCGGGCGACGCTGCTTTCGGACATGCAGGCGCGCGGCGTGATCGAGCCCAATCGTCTGCTCGCCGCTCCCTCGACGGCGCTCGTGTGGGTGCATGGCTTCCTGCCTCCCGGTGTGCGCAAGGGAGACCGCTTCGACGTCGTCATCGAGGTGCCGCCTGATCACGACACCACGAGCCTGGCCGGTGGCTGGCTGATGGAGACCCGCCTCGCCGAGATGGCGATCATCGGCAACTCGCTCCGCGACGGCCACGAACTCGGCATCGCCGTGGGGCCGGTGCTGGTCGATCCCGTCTCCGAGGGCACGCGTGACTCCAAGTCGAAGCTGCGCGCACGGGTGCCGGGCGGTGGCGTCTCCCTGACCGACCGCGAGATCGGCCTGGCGATCGCGCCCGAGCATCGGTCGTTCGCCATGTCGAAGCGGCTCGGCGACTGGATCAACCGCCGGTTTCACGCCGTCATCCGGGGTGCGAAGCGTGGCGTCGCCACTCCCAAGACCGACCGCTACATCGCCCTCGAGGTGCCCGAGGTCTACCGGCACAACCTGCCCCGCTACCTGCGCGTGGTGCAGTCGGTGGCCGTCATCGAGCCCACGGAAGGACGGCACGCCCGCCTCCAGCTGCTCGCACGACAGCTCACCGACCCCGTGACGGCACCCGGCGCCGCACTCCGACTCGAGGCGATCGGCAAGGACGCGATCCCCACGCTCCGCGAGGCGCTCGACTCCCGCGATCCGGAGATCCGCTTCGCGGCCGCCGAAGCGCTCGCCTACCTCGGCGAGTCGGTCGCCGCCCCGCGGCTCGCGGAGGCTGCCGGGACGCTCCGCAGCGCGCGTCCCGCGGCGCTGGCCGCGCTGTCGGTGATCGACGACGCCCGCGGCATCGACGCCCTCCAGTCCCTGCTCGCCAGCCGCAGCGCCGAGACCCGCTACGGCGCGTTTCGCGCGCTGTGGCGCATGGACAAAAACCTCCCGCTCGTGCGCGGCGAGCGGCTCGGGGACGCATGCTCGCTGCACGTGCTCGACGTCGAGGGCCCCCCGCTCATCCACGCGACGCGCAGCGATCGGCCCGAGATCGTCTTCTTCGGCACCGATCACCCGGTCGAGGACGGACTCCGCGCGGAGGCCGGCACGAGCATCGTCGTGGTGGTCCACGGGGTGCGGGCGCGGGTGAGCCGGTTCGTCGCGGGCGAGGCGGATCGGACGGAAGAGGTCGCCGCGCGCGCCGACGAGATCGTGCGCGCGATCATCGACATCGGCGGCACCTACCCCGACGCGGTGCAGTTCCTGCAGCAGGCCAGCTCCGCCCACGCCCTCGGCAGCCGCGTGGCGTTCGACGCGCTCCCCCGCGAGTTCGACGGCCGGCAGAGCATCCACGAGGAGGCGTCACGCCAGTATCGCGACATCCCGGATGGCCCCACCGACGACGACCCCGCCTCCGCGGTCGGCCGCGACGACGTGGACGAGGCATCATGACGCGGCTGAAGGCGCTCGAGCTGTTCGGCTTCAAGAGCTTCGCCGACCGGACGTCGTTCGAGTTTCCCGAGGGCATCACGGTCGTGGTCGGGCCGAATGGCTCCGGCAAGTCGAACGTGGTCGATGCGATCAAGTGGGTGCTCGGCGAGCAGTCCGTGCGCAGCCTGCGGGGCAAGGAGATGACGGACGTCATCTTCGCCGGCTCGACCAGCCGCAAGCCGCTCAACTACGCGGAGGTGTCGCTCGTCTTCGACAACCGGGCGGCACTGCTGCCGCTGGCGACGCCGGAGGTGCGCATCTCGCGCCGCGTCCAGCGGAACGGCGACAGCGAGTATCTCGTCAACGGCGAAACGGCGCGGCTGCGTGACATCCGCGAGCTCTTCGCCGGAACCGGCGCGGCGACGCAGGCCTACAGCGTGATCGAGCAGGGGCGGGTCGACGCGCTCCTGGTCGCGTCCGGGAAGGAACGTCGTGCGGTCTTCGAGGAGGCCGCGGGGATCGGCCGCTTCCGCACGCGGCGCACCGAGGCCCTCCGCCGCCTCGAGCGTGCCGAACTCAACCGTCAGAGGCTCGCCGACATCGCCGGTGAGCTCGGCAGCCGCCTCGAGACCGTGCGCCATCAGGCCGCGCGGGCGAAGCGCTGGCGGCAGCTCTCCGACAGGCTGCGATCGCTGCGACTCGCCGCAGCGACGCGCGACCTCGCTGACGTCGATGCGGCCGTCGCGGACATCGAAGGACGCCGCACCGCGGTGCGGGAATCGCTCGGGGACGCGGAGCGACGCGCCACCGAGGCGGCGGCGACGGCCGCGCTCCTGGCGGCGTCCGCCACCGAGCTCATGCCCGCGACAGCCGCGGCACGGGGGGCTGCCGCCGCCACGACGCGCGAGGCCGCCGAAGCGGAGGCGGCCCTGGCGATGGCCCGTGCGCGCCGGGGAGACCTCGAGCGCGCGGCCGAGGTGGCTCGTCAGGGCATGCGGGTCGCGAGAAGCGAAGCCTGGGCGGCGGAGCGCGCGGTGGCCTCCGCCGACACGGCGGCAGCGGCGCTCACCGAGCGCATCGGGGAACTCGACGACCGCCTCACCGCTCTCGAGCGGTCGGCCCACGGTTCGCACCACGAGGCGTCCGATCTGCGGGAGCGTCTCGCCGCGGCGGCCGGAGCGCTCGACGAGGCGCGGCGCCGGGGACTGCGTCTCGATGCGGCGCGCGAACGGTCCGCGGAGCGCGCCGAGGCGGCCCGACAGGCCGTGGAGGCGGCGCGCGTCGATCTGGACGCCGCGCGCGGACACGCCGCGCGTCTGGCCGAGGCCCGTGCCGCCTGCGAGGGAAGCCTGGGCGTGCTCGAGATGACGCTGCGGAAGGCGGCCGCGGATCTGGCCGCGCTCGAGGAGGCACAGCGGTCCGCACTCGAGGCGCTCGAGACCGCATGGGGGGACCTCGCCGACCGCCGCGCCGCGTACGAGGCCTGCCGCGAGCGGGCGTCGCTGCTGCACGATCTCGTCACGCGTCATGAGGGACTGTCGGACGCCGCACGCGGCCTGCTCGCGGCGACCGACGACGGTGTTCCGGGGCTGCTGGGGCCCGTCGCCGATCTCCTGGTCGCGGGCGAGGACTGGGCGCGGCTCGTCGATCTCGCGCTGGGCGCCCGCGCCGAAGGGCTCGTGGTCGGGTCGCTCGCCGACGTGGTGCGGTGGCACGACACCGCGGCGGAGGCCGGCAGCGGTGCGCGCGCGGCCGGGGGACGGGTGAAGCTCGTCACCATCGAACGCGACACCTCGCGGGACGCCTCGCCGGCTCTCGAGGGCCGGCCCGGCGTCGTCGGACGGCTCGATCGGCTGCTCTCCGCCACCGAAGCGTGCGCCGCCCCGCCCGACGACGGAGGCATGACGGCCCGGGTGCGTGAGGCCCTGCTCGCCCATGTGTGGGTGGTCGAACGCCCGAGCGACGCCGTCGCCCTGCTCGGAGAGGTTCCTCCGCACACGCTCTTCCTGGCCCGGAGCGGCGCGAGCGTGGGCGCCGACGGATCGCTCGACATCGGCGCGGGCCCGGCCGGGGTCGGACTGGTCGCGCAGCGCGCCGAGCTCCGCGCACTCGAGCGCCGGCAGGCGGCCTGCCTCGCGGCGGCCGAAGCCGCGCAGCGGACCCTCGATGGGCTGCAGGTCGAGGTCGATGACCTCCGCGCGGGAATCCGCGAGGCCCAGGCCCGTCGATCGCGTGCCGCGGAGACGATCGCGACGTCGCGGCACGAACTCGAACGGACCGTCCGTGAACAGGCCGCCGTCGAGTCGCTCGTCACGGGCGCCGAGGCACGCTGGCGCGCCCGGGAGCAGCAGGCGACCGAGGAGACGCGACTCCTGCACGAGGCCGAGGAGGCCGCGAACGAGGCCGTCCACGCGATCGAGGCTGCCGCCCGCGACGTGGCCACCGCCGACGCCGCCTGCCGGTCGATCGCGGAGGCTCGCGATGCGATCGGCGACGAGATCCAGCGACTCCGCATCGAGCGGGCGACGAGCGGCGAGCGGCTCGCCCGCCAGCACGATGCTCGCGAGACGCTCGCCACCACCGCCCGCGACCGGTCGGCCGACGTCGATGCCGCCCGCGGCCTGGTGGATGTCGCGGCCGCGGCGCTCGCCGCCCACGATCTCGATCTGCTCGCGACCACGGCGGCCCACGCCGAGGCGGTCCACGCCCTCGAGCGCTCGACGGAGTCGCTCGCGAGGACGGAGGCCGCCGCCGCGTCGATCGAGGCCCGCCGGCTCGCGGTGGCCGAGGAGCTCGACGCCCTGCGCACGCTCGTGGGCCGGCTGGGCGAGGAGGCGCACCGGCACGACCTCGAGGCGGGCGAGTCCCGGCACCGTCGGGCACGCATCGTGGAGCGGGTGCGCGACGAGTACGACATCGACATCGACCAGCCCGGGGACAGGGACGAGCACCCGGACCAGCACGGCTCCGCCGATGGGGTCGCCGCCGACCAGCCCGCGGTACCGGACGACCGGGACGAACTCGACCGCGAGATCGAGGAGCTGCGGAGGAAGGTGGCGACGTACGTCTCGGTGAACCTCGACGCGCTGCGCGAGTCGGAGGAGCTGGCCGCACGGCTGGCGACGCTCGAGACCCAGCTCGCGGACGTCGCCGAGGCCAGGCAGTCGATCGAACAGCTCATCGAGCGCATCGACGAGGAGAGCCGGCGGCGGCTCGGCGAGACGATCGAGACCGTCCGCACCCACTTTCGCGAGCTGTTCGAGCGGCTGTTCGGCGGCGGCCAGGCCGACATCCAGCTCGAGGAGGGCGTGGACCTGCTGGAGACGGCGGTCGACATCGTCGCGCGGCCCCCCGGCAAGGAGCCGCGGAGCATCTCGCTCCTGTCCGGCGGCGAGAAGACGATGACGTGCGTGGCGCTCCTGCTGGCGATCTTCAAGTCGCGGCCGAGCCCCTTCTGCGTGCTCGACGAGGTGGACGCCGCCCTCGACGAGGCCAACGTCGACCGATTCGCCGGAGTGCTTCGCGATTTTCTCTCGGCCACGCAGTTCATCGTGGTGACGCATTCGAAAAAGACGATGGCGGCGGCGAACACGCTCTACGGCGTCACGATGGAGGAATCGGGCGTCTCGAAGCGGGTCTCCGTGCGATTCGAGTCGGCCGTGGCCGTCGCGCGGGCGGCGTGAGGCACGCCGCGACACCCTGCCACCGGCACGTTCCGGAAGAACGGCTCAAGTCGCACGACGCGATCTTTCGATCTACCCCGTTGGATGGTCATGCCGCCGAGGTGTCCGGAGTCATTCCGGCCTCCGAGGCGGACATGAAGCAGGGGGGGAATCCTGCGAGCCGCCGTCTCGAGGCCTGCGGTCGTCGTACCACGACACCGTCGCGCCTCGGCGGACTGTCACGCCCCCTCCCGGCTTCTGACCGGCCATCACGGGGCCCGACGGCGCGGCCGGCCCCGTGATGCGAGTGCCGCGCCGGGGGGGCTGGTGTCCGTCGCTCACCAGGGTGCGGGCTGGCCGTGTTGTTTCCGGACACGCAAGATCCATTGGAGTCCATGTGATGAAGGTTTTCACGACGGGCCAGGTCGCCAAGATCTGTAAGGTTGCTCCCCGCACGGTGAGCAAATGGTTCGACTCCGGTCGGCTGAAGGGGTACCGCATCCCCGGCAGCCAGGACCGCCGCATCCCGCGGGAGTATCTGATCCGGTTTCTGAAGGAGCACGGCATGCCGTTGGGCGACCTCGAGGACGAGGCCATGGCGAAGGTCCTCCTCGTCGGCCAGGACCAGGTGCTCATCGAGAACCTCAAGAAGCATCTGCCGATGGAGAAGTCGTTCAAGATCCAGGTGGCCGCGAGCGGGTTCGAGGCGGGCATCCAGGCGGAGAGCTTCCATCCCGACTGCATCGTCGTCGACTACTCGATCGGCCGCATCGACGCCCAGCAGATCTGCCAGAACCTGCGCAGGAACGCGGAGTACGCCGACACGATCGTGATCGCACTGCTCCCGGACGACGGGTCGCAGATCACGATCGACCGGGCGCACGTCAACGAGAGCTTCAAGAAGCCCTTCGACGTCGCCCTGCTCGCCGAGCGGCTCCGCACGCTCATCGGCGCCCGCAAGGAACTGGTCTGATCCGGAAACCAGACCAGCCAGACGCCAGCAACCGGGGGCCGGTGTGTCGAGGGGGCACACCGGCCCCCGGCCCGTTTCGCTGGTAGGATCGGCGTCGTGCGAGCCGGGGCCGATGCGGAGTCGCCCGACGCACGCCACCTTCCCACCCGATCCCCTCCCGCCATGTCCGGCGATCGCCACGCTGTCCGCATGATCGACGTGGCCGAGAAGCCCGTCACGGTCCGCACCGCCCGCGCATCGGCGCGGCTGCGGGCCCGTCCCGAGACCGTCGCGCGCATCCGCTCCGGCGACCTCGTCAAAGGGGACGCCCTCTCCACCGCGAGGCTCGCCGGGATCATGGCCGCGAAGCGCACCGCCGACATCGTGCCGCTGTGCCATCCCCTGCCACTCGACGCCGTCGACGTGGAGATCCGCTTCCCCGCGGGCGACATCGTCGAGGTCGAGACGCGGGTGCGGGCCACGGCGCGGACGGGCGTCGAGATGGAGGCCCTCGTCGCCGCCACCGCCGCGGTCCTCGCGGTGTACGACATGACGAAGTCGATCGACCCCGGGATGACCATCGAGACGGTCCGTCTCGAGGAGAAGACCGGCGGCACGCGGGGCGACTACCTGCGTGGCGGCTGACGCCACGCCGCCTCACGCCGGCGGGCGGTGCGACTCGGCGAGGATCGGCTCGAGCTCGTCGACGAAGTCGCGGACGTCCTTGAACTCGCGGTAGACGCTCGCGAACCGCACGAAGGCGACCTGGTCGAGGGCCCGCAGCAGCTCCATGAGCCGCTCCCCGATGACCCGGCTCGGGACGTCGCCGTCGTAGGTGCCGTAGAGTTCGCCCTCGAGCGCGGCGACCACCTGTTCGATGTCGTCCTCCGTGATCGGCCGCTTCCAGCAGGCCTTGGCGAGCCCCCGCTTGATCTTGTCGCGGTCGAAAGGCTCGCGCATGCCCTCTTTCTTGGTCACCGTCAGCGGCTGCCGTTCGACGCGTTCGTAGGTGGTGAACCGGCGACGGCAGCCGAGGCATTCGCGGCGACGACGGATCGTCGCCCCGTCGTCGCCCGCGCGGGAATCGATCACGCGGTCGTCATCGGCGCGGCAGAAGGGGCAACGCATGACGTGGTGGCTGCGGTCTCGGCAGCTCAGTCTCCCTCGGCACCGGTGGCGGGCTCGGCGTCGGCGGCGGGCTCGTGCGGCTCCCCGCCCTCGGTCGGCCGGCCATGCGGCCCGCGGCCGCTGTCGGCGTGGCCGTTCGTTGCGTCGTGCCGGGCCCCCCTGCCCAGCTTCCAATCGCGCCGCTGTCGGGAACTGGGAATCTTCATCGCCTTGCGGTACTTCGTCACCGTGCGCCGCGCGACGGAGATGCCGCGCTTCCCGAGCTCCTCCACCAGCTCGTCGTCGCAGAAGGGGGAATCCTTCGGCTCACCCTGCACGATCTCCTGGAGCTTGATCCGCACCGCGTCCCACGCCACCTCCTCCCCGGCGGCACTGACCGTGCCCCCGACGAAGAATCGCCGCAGCGGCACGAGTCCGCGTGGCGTCTGCAGCCACTTGTCGTCGACGGCACGGCTCACCGTGGTAACGTGCATCCCGATGCGATCGGCGATCTGCTGCATTTTGAGCGGCTCGATCGCCTCGGGGCCCTCCGCGAGGAAGCGGGTCTGGTGATCGACGATCGCCTGCGCGGTCTTGAGCAGCGTCGCCCGCCGCTGCTCGATCGCCTCGATGAGCCACTGCGCCGCATTGATCTTCCGCTTGATGTACTCCCGCGTCGCCGGCTCGGTGTCCGGCGACGCGAGCATCTGCCGGTACGTGGGACTGATGCGCAGGGCCGGCAGGTCGACGTCCTCGAGCCGCACCTTCCAGGTGCCGTCACTCGCCTGATCGACGAAGACGTCGGGCTTCACGACGGGAACGATCGGCGCGCTGAAGATCGCGCCGGGCTTGGGCTGGAGGACGTGCAATTCATCCCGCAGCTGCTCGATCTGCTCGATCGTGAGCCCCGTGCGACGCTCGATGAGCGGCAGCCGATTGCCGGCGAGATCCTCGAGGTGGTCGCCCACGAGCCGGCGGAGATGCGAGGCGTGCGGATGCTCCCGCGGAATCTGCAGCAGGAGGCACTCGCGGAGGTCACGGGCACCCACGCCGGCCGGGTCGAGTCCCTGGACGACCGCGAGGCCGCGCTCGAGGGCGGCCAGCTGGCCGGGCGGCCCGTCCGGATCGACGAGCTCCCCGAGCGGCAACGGCAGGTAGCCGTTGGCGTCGAGGTTGAAGATCACCTTCTCCGCGGCCTGACGCACGTCGGCGGGCAGGTCCTCGTTGGACAGCTGCTCGTGCAGGTGGTGGGAGAGCGTCTCGGGCCGCTCGACCATGTTGGCCATCACGTCGAGATACCGGTCTCCGGCCTGCTCGATCTGCGACGCTGACGGCCGACTGAACTCATCGTCGATGTTGGGATACTCGCTCTTCCATTCGAAGTCCCGCTCGAAGTCCGCCTGGTTCGCGTGCTCCTGATCGACGATGAGCGGTCGCTCGTCGACGGTCTTGTCCTGAACCGGCGTCGGGGCGTCGAGGCCGGCGGGGGACGCATCGACGCCCGGGCCGTCGGCACCGGCCTCGTCCACCTCGAGCGTCTCGTTGTTCTGGATTTCCTGCTCGATCCGTTCCTCGAGGGCGAGGATCGGCAGCTGGAGGATCTCCATCGACTGGATCATGCGCGGCGCGAGCACCTGCTTCTGCGCCAGCCTCATTTCCTGACCGAGGGACATCCGCATGATCGTCATCCGTCCAGGACACGCACCGTTCCGGGCTCCACCGTCTCAGGCCCCGTCGACGCCCGCCGTGCTGCACGAGTCGGCGGCGTCGCACCTGTGGGCGGGCCACCAGCGGCACGGACCGCCGACCCGCGCATCTCGTTCCTGTTAGGATACCCAGCGGCGTCGGATCATGCGCCTGCGACACGGCACGCGTGAGCGGACCATGAGTGGCGCATGGAGGCGCCTCGAGAATCGCCGTCGACCCGGGCCGTGGTTTCCGGGTCAGAACTTCTGCCGGCCGTTGATGGCGTCGGCGAGCATGTCGCGATTCGCGTGCTGCAGCGAGGCGCCGACGGTGAGGCCGCGCGCGAGCCGGGTGAACTCCACCGGCAGACCCTCGAGACGCCGCATGACCGCGATCGCCGTCGCATCGCCCTCGACGTTGGGGGTGGTGCCCATGATCACCTCGCGCACTCCCTCCCGGGCCACGCGATCCGCCAACGCATCGAGGGTCAACGACTCGGGGCCCGTGCCCTCGAGCGGTGCCACGCGTCCACGCAGGACGTGATACACGCCGCGAAACGCCCCCGCCTGCTCGATCGCCAAGAGGTCACGGACCTGTTCGACCACGCAGAGCAGCGTCCGGTCCCGCCGCGAATCCGAGCAGACGTCGCACAGATCCGCCTCGGCGAGATTGAAGCAGGCGCGGCAGGCGCGCAGGTTTTGCTTGACCTCCCGGATCGCGTCGGCGAAGGCGAGGGCCTCCGCGGGCGGCATCTGCAGCACATGGTGTGCGAGCCGCTCCGCGCTCTTGCGGCCGATGCCCGGCAGGTCTGCGAAGCTGTCGATGAGCCGCGCGATCGCGCCGCGGCGGCCCGCCGAGTCATGTGGGGGCATCACCGCTCCTCCGAGTCGTCCCGAGGCTCGTCGTCCGCGTCCGCGGCCTCGCGTTCCGCGGCCTCAACCCCGACGGCGGGGAGCGGCGAGGCCTCCGGCGTCCGTGCCGCGGGCGGGGCCGCTCCCGGGCGCGGCGGATCGACGCGACGGATCGCGGCATCGAAGAGATCCTTCGCCCGGGCGACGAACGGATGCCCGGAAACCTCGCGGAGGAGCGCCGCCTGCGAGCGGGCGGCCCGCGGACGCTCCGCGCTCCCCGTGACGTCGGGCGTCACGGGCGCATCCGCCGGAGCCTCTCCCGCCGGGGACGACGACGGGGACGACGACGGGGACACGGTGTGCTGACGGCCGGCCGCCGCCCGTTCGGCGGGTTCAGTCGCGCGGGGCGCCGCGATCGTCACCGCGGGCTTTTTTTTTTCGCGAGTCGGCTCCGAGGCGGGGGGCGAAGGGGCACGCGACGGCGGCTGGGAGACCCGCGAGGGCACACCCGCGCCGCGCGACACCGGCCCCGCAGCCGGCCCCGCAGCCGGACCGACCATCCCGGCCGGAGCAGGCTCGCCCGTGGTGAGCGCCGCCACCGCATCGGCGACCGCATCGAGGTCCTCGAGTCGCGCGAGTCGCACGATCGCCATTTCGGCGAGCACGCCCGGATGGCCGCTCGACTGCATCCGGCTCAGGGTCTGGTCGAGGATCTGGAGCATCGCGAGGAGCGTCGCGGTGCCGAGCCGGCGGCCGACCTCGGCGAGGTCGATGCCGATGTCGCCGGCGCCGCCGAGCACCTCGGCCCCGCAGCCGACGCTCGCGAGCAGGCAGTCCCGGAGCGCCGCCACGAGCTGATCGATCACGCCGCCCGGATCGGCCCCCGCCTCGATGGCGCCGCCGAGGGCCGCCAGGGCGGCCGGGGCGTCCCGAGCCACGACTGCCGTCACGATTTCGGCGACCCGTTCCTCCCGGCCCGTCCCGATGAGCGCGTGCACGTCGTCGACGTCGACGGCGCCGTCCGCCGAACCGAGCAGCTGCTCGAGCAGCGACTGGCTGTCCCGCATGCTGCCCGACGCCCGGCGCGAGATCAGCTCGAGCGCGGGCATCGTCACGTCGGCCCCCTCCGCCTCGCAGATCGCGGCGAGCCGCCGGGCGATCGCCGCCGGCGCCACGACCGTGAAGTCGAACCGCTGGCAGCGCGACAGGATCGTGATCGGCAGCTTGTCGGGCTCGGTGGTGCAGAGGACGAACTTCACGTGCCCGGGAGGCTCTTCGAGCGTCTTGAGCAACGCGTTGAAGGCCTCGCGCGTGAGCATGTGCACTTCGTCGATGATGTAGACCTTGAAGCGGCCCCGGGCCGGACGGACGGCGACGTTCTGCCGCAGCTGGCGGATCTCGTCGATGCCCCGATTGCTCGCCGCATCGATCTCCACGACGTCGACGTCCTGCCCCGCCGCGATGTCCCGGCACGCGTCGCACGCGTTGCACGGCTCACCCGCCGGCCCCGCGGCACACTCGAGCGCCTTGGCGAAGATCCGCGCCGCGCTCGTCTTGCCCACGCCCCGGGCCCCGGTGAACAGGTAGGCGTGGCCGATCCGGCCCGACGTGATGGCCCCGGAGAGGCCGCGGGCCACGTGCTCCTGGCCGACGAGCTCGTCGAATCGCTGCGGCCGGTAGCGTCGGGCGACGACCTGGTAGGCGGCGGTCGTGTCAGCCATGACGCACTCGGTCCGGACGCGGGCTCGGATGCCGATGAGAGGCCCACCGCACAAAGGGACGACTGCTTATGGCTGCTGCGGTTAGGCCCTGACCAGGTTCGCAGGCCCCCATCGCAGGGGCCTCTCATCGGCACCCGCATCTCCAGAGGAGTTGTACGTGCGACGGTGCCTCCGGTCAAAAGGCTCCCGCCCCGCAGGCTGCTACATTTGCCCCCCATGGCGTCGGCGATGATGCGGCAATTCGAGGCGGCGAAGGAGCGGTGCCCCGGGGCGCTCGTCCTCTTCCGCATGGGCGACTTCTACGAACTCTTCGGTGACGACGCCCGCGAAGCCGCCGCCCTTCTCGACCTGACGCTCACGAGCCGCGACAAGGGCCCCGACGCGCTGCCGATGGCGGGATTCCCCCATCACCAGCTCGACGTGCAGCTCGTCAAGCTGGTGACGGCCGGCCGGCGGGTCGCGATCTGCGAGCAGATCGACGATCCCCGCACGACCAAGGGGCTGCTCCGCCGCGAGGTGACGCGGATCGTCACACCGGGCATCGCGGCCGACGAGGCGCTGCTCGACCCGGCTCGATCCAACTGGCTCGTCGCCGTCACCCGAGCGGGCGATCCGCACCGGGCCGACGAGGAGGCCGTCTTCGGGATCGCCTGGATCGACGTCGCGGCAGGCCGCTTCGAGGCGGCCACGCTGCCCCGCGCGGAGGCAGCCGACCAGCTGGCGCGGCTCGAGCCGGCCGAATGCGTCTGCGCCCGACGCGACGAGGCGCCGGTCGCGGCACTCGTCGCCTCGACCGGGCGACGGTGCCCGGTGACCGTCCGGCCGGACTGGTGGTTCGACGACGCCGCCGTCGCGGACGCGCTCGGCCGCGCGCTCGGCGGCCGCCGCCTCGAGGGGCTCGGCTTCGACCGCGGGACGGACGCCCCGGCGCTGGCGGCAGCCGGCGGCGTGGTGGCCTACCTCTCCGAGAACGAGCCGGCGGCCGTCACGCGCATCGAGACGCTCGGCGCCTGGCGACCCGGGCACCGGATGGAGATCGACGAGGCCACGCGCCGCAGCCTCGAACTCGTCCGCGCCGCCGCCACCGGCCGACGCGAGGGCTCGCTCGTCGGCGTGCTCGATCGCACGCGGACGCCGCTCGGGGCCAGGCGTCTCGCGGAATGGCTCGCGGCACCGCTCGTCGACGTCGCCGCCATCGACGCGCGGCTCGATGCCGTGGCGGCCCTCGTGGACGACCCGTCGCTCGCCGCCGGGCTGGCCGAATCGCTCGCGGACGTGGGCGACCTCGAACGGCTCATCGGCCGCACGGTCACCGGCCGGGCCGGCCCGCGCGATCTCGAGCGGATCGGCCGTGCCGCCGCGGTGCTCCCGTCGCTCCGGGAGCGGCTCGCGCCCTGCGACGGGCTGCTCGGATCGCTCGGAGGGGCGATCGATCCCTGCGCGGATGTCGCCGAGCGGGTCGCCCGCACGCTGCGGGACGGCTGCCCGATCCATCACCGCGAGGGCGGCTTCATCCGCCCCGGCTTCGACCACGCCCTCGACGAACTGGTCGAACTCGCCAGCGGCGGCAAGGAGTGGATCACCCGTTATCAGGCGGCGCAGATCGAACGCACCGGCATCGCGTCGCTCAAGGTGGGCTACAACCGCGTGTTCGGCTTCTTCCTCGAGGTCGGGCGCACGCATGCGGCGCGCGTGCCGGCCGACTACGTCCGCAAGCAGACGGTGAAGAACGCCGAGCGATACACGACGCCCGAGCTCGACGAGCGACAGCGACAGGTGCTCGGCGCCGAGGACGAGGCCGTGCGGCGCGAGATCGTCCTGCTCGACGCGCTCCGCGAGTTCGTCGCCGCGGAGCGCGCGAGGCTCGACCGGGCGGCGGCCGTGATCGCCGACCTCGACGCGCTCGTGTCGCTCGCGGTCGTGGCCCGATCGCGTGGCTGGGTGCGGCCCGAGGTCGATGCGGCCGGCGGGCTCGTGGTCGAGGCGGGACGCCACCCGGTCCTCGAGGAGATGCTCCCGGCCGGCTCCCTCGTGGCGAACGACCTCGCGCTCGAGGCCCGCACCAGCGACGAGGCCGCCACCCCTGCAGGCCCGGCGATCCTGCTCGTCACCGGACCGAACATGGGCGGCAAGAGCACGTTCATCCGCCAGGCCGCGCTCGTCACGGTGCTGGCCCAGGCGGGCAGCTTCGTACCCGCGGCACGGGCCCGCGTGGGCGTCGTCGATCGGCTCTTCGCGCGGATCGGCGCCGGCGACGACCTCGCCCGCGGGGCGAGCACGTTCCTCGTCGAGATGGAGCAGACGGCACGCATCCTCAATCGCGCGACCGCCCGCAGCCTCGTCATCCTCGACGAGGTGGGACGGGGCACGAGCACGCACGACGGCCTGGCCATCGCGCAGGCGGTCGTCGAGCACCTGCGGGCGCGGGTGGGATGTCGCACGCTGTTCGCGACCCACTACCTCCAGCTCGCCGCGCTCGAGCGCCTGCCCGGCGTCGGCAACGCCCAGGTGCTCGTCCACCGCGACGGCGACCGGCTCGTCTTCCTCCACCGCGTCGCGCCGGGGGCGGCCGATCGCAGCTGGGGCGTGCATGTCGCGCGGCTGGCGGGCGTGCCCGGCCCCGTCATCGATCGCGCCCGCGACCTGCTCCTCGCCCTGGAGGCCGACGGTGCGTCCCCGCAGGCGAGGCCCCGGCGACGCCTGACGGCCGCCGAGCAGAAGTCGCTCTTCGAATAGGTCGGCCGGGGAGCGGTCAGCCGCACTGCTTCATCGCGTCGCGCGGCGTGCCGGCCGCGACGAGTTCCGGCTGGAGACGCGGGGCGGCGACCGTCGCGTCGTCGGGAGCCAGCGTGACGGCGATGCTCTTGTACGCGGGCGTCCGCGAGAGCGGGTCGGCCGACTTCGGCACGAGCACGTTGCACTCCGGGTAGTACATCGCCACGCATCCCGGCCGGATCTGCTCGAAGGCCGACACGATCCGGCCCCGCATCTCGCCCGCCGTGCTCGAGATCCGGCAGCGACCTCCGGCCGTGAGGCCGTAGCGGGTGATGTCGTCGGGATGGACGAGGACGATGTCCCGACGCGTCTGGTTGCGGTAGAGATCCTCCTCCTCGTAGACGACGGTGTTGAACTGTCCCTCGCTGCGAATGGTCATGAGCATGAGGCCGGCGGGAGCCGGGGGCAGGTCGTGCACGACGAGATGGGCGCGGCCGTCGTCGGTCGGGAAATGCGGCGTGTCGAGCGCCCGTCCCGGGATCGAGAACTCCTGCCGGGTGCGGTCGATCTCGGCGATCTGCTCGAGGCCCGGCACGATCGCCGCGATCGCCCGCCGGATGGTGCTGGTGTGGGCCATGTCCCGCCAGCGGACCGGCCCCCCCTCGCCGAGCACTCGGCTGGCGAGATCGGCGATGATCTCGACCTCCGCGCGCGGCCCGGCGTGCCGCGGCGGGCCACCGTCCGAGAGCCTGACGTAGCTGAACATGCTCTCCTGCGTGGAGGGCTCCGGTTCCTCGTCCCGCGCGAGCACGGGGAGGATGATCGTCTCCTCGGCGCCGAGGCCGCCCGCGTGGCCGGTGTTCAGCGACGTGCTCAGGTAGACGACGGTGTCGATCCTGCCCATCGCCCGACCGGCGAACGTCGCATCGGGGCTCGCGCCCCAGAGGTTGCCCCCGAGGCAGAGGGCGAAGCGCATCTCGCCCCGGTCGGCCGCCTCCAGGCAGTCGAGCGTGTCGTAGCCCTTCATCGTGGGAAGCGCCACGCCGAAGTGTCGCTCGAGCCGGTCGAAGATCGCCTTCTTGAGCGTGGGCGTGACGCCCACCGTCCCCATGCCCTGGATGTTGGAGTGGCCCCGGATCGGCTGGAGACCCGCCCCCGGCCGGCCCACCATGCGGCGCATGAGGGCGAGGGCGGCGATCGCCTGCACGGTCGCCGCGCCATGGAGGTGGTGCGTCACGCCCATGGTCCAGGCGAAGACGGCCCGCTTGGCCGCGGCATACTGGCGGGCGAGGTCGTCGATGACGGGCTTCGCGACGCCGCTCTTCGCCACGATGTCATCCCATGCGAGGCCGTCGAGCCGGGCGGCGAGCTCGGACCAGCCGGTGCAGTGCTCGCGGAGGAAGTCCTCGTCCACGATCACGTCGTCCGGGGCGGCCCGCGGCGACTCGGCCTGCATCTCCCGCAGCCGCTTCATGATCCCGTAGACGAGCGCGAGGTCGCCTCCGACCCAGGGCTGCACGTAGGTGCTCGCGATCTCGGCACCGAAGAAGAGGGCCCACGGATCGCTCGGCACCGAGAAGTTCACGAGCCCGGTCTCGACGATCGGATTGACGACCACGACCTTTCCGCGTCGCCGGCGCACGGTCATGAGCGTGCGCATCATGCGCGGATGGTTGCTCGCCGGGTTGCCGCCGATGAGCATGACGAAGTCCGACTGCTCCATGTCGTCGAGGGAGATCGTGCCCGCGCCGCTGCCGATCACGCTCGCCAGCCCCACGCCGCTGGCCTGGTGGCAGTAGTAGGAGCAGTTGTTGACGTGGTTCGTGCCGTAGAGGCGGGCGAAGAGCTGCAGGAGAAAGCCCGCCTCGTTGCTCGAACGACCGCTGAAGTAGAAGAAGCTCTCGGCCGGCGCGGTCCGCGTCAGTCGCGCCGCGATCCGCTCCATCGCCTCACCCCACGGCAGCGGCCGGTAGTGCTGCGATCCCTTCTCGAGGATCACGGGCTGGACCAGTCGGCCCGAGTGCTCCATCTCCCGAGGTGAGAAGAGCCGCATCTGCGGAATCGAATAGGTCTCGAAGAACGAGGGCTTCACGGCGCCCTGCATGTCCGCGACCATCGCCTGGAACGACTTTTTGCAGACCTCCGGAAAGTGCCCCGCCTCGTTCACCATGCCGCCGGCCTGGCCCCCCATGCCGAGGGCGCAGGTCTTGCAGGCATTCTTCGAGCGCATGGCCTTCCAGAGCGCCCAGAGCCCGCCCGCCTC
>Ga0214917_10001667_pt1 | contig 28321 bp, 27 predicted proteins | sample LL_1208_BB_MetaG_FD_177983 | JGI IMG/M metagenome (GOLD analysis project Ga0214917, IMG submission 177983) | Freshwater microbial communities from Lake Lanier, Atlanta, Georgia, United States - LL_1208_BB | ecosystem: Environmental > Aquatic > Freshwater > Lake | place: USA: Georgia | collected... | reverse complement strand
AGCGGATCAGTAGAGATTGCTGACTCGGCAAAACTTTGCATATCTGATATACTGACGCTTGTCATCTTGTTCTGAAACAATAGTTCACTTTTAAGCTTTGTATTGAACCGCACATAAAAGAGTCTTCTTTCTTTTCAATTCTAGACGGCAGTCAGCGCGGAACTATGTCCCACTCACCCCCTCCCCCCGTTTTTGCTGGGTTAGAAGAGTTCTTTAGTCTAAGTACGACGGCGATAAACACGTCTAGTTTTTGTTGAGCTTTTACGTAAAGCCCGTCGTTTAGTTCTACCTCCTAATCTATGATATCTCTGATCTCTATAAATACGTCCTACTTGATACATTTGGCCACAGCCCTCTGCAAAATTATAATCATTTATATTTACGATTTCATAAATTGTATTACCTACTAATAATCCAGCCGGACTTTTATTCCCTCCTTCTATAAATCTTCCAGTCATTTTAACAATTTCACCGCCTGATTTAACATTTGTTTCTATACAATCATTTTGAACTGGAAAAGCAACACCGCCTTTATAATTAGTATTTCTTTTAGAATGTGTTTTTCTTGCCCAGGCTAATTTATTATTTTTACGTTTTTGATTTATTTCTTCATTTGTAGATGGCGAATTACCTACAAATATATTTCCTAATTTACTAAGGTCAACACTCCACACCTCTCCATAATTGTTCATTTCTTTACTTTCTTTTTCGGAAAGACGACTTTCAACTGGTTTAATCTTTAGAGGAGCGGGTGGAGTAATTGGTCCAGGTCTAGTATTCATATCTAATTATATTAGAACATTTTTGTTATAATTTTAGAGGAATAAACAATCTGAATTTTTAGATTGCTTTTTGTGTATTTATAAGGGGTTGGTAGTCTAAATAATATAAACATCTTATAGATGTCCTGTCTTTTTAATAGTTTTTCAAGATTTGTTGGTGAAGCTCCACAAACTATTCGTCAAAAAATTTGTGATTATCTATTAACTAATCCATCTTTATATCAGGATATTAGTGCTTCAGAAGCAATTTTAGCAGATTATGGTAAAGATGGAAATCTAGAAGCCTATGTGGCTCGTATGCGTTCTCCTTCAACCATGGGAGGTGCAACGGAAATAAGAGCATTTATTAATTTATGGAAACGCCCTGTTTTAATCATTTCAAATCCAAATAGAAGACAAATAGAGTTTGTTTGTAGTGAACCTCATCAAGGTCCTCAAGTAAAATTAATTTGGACAGGAGGTCATTATTCTCCAGCTTAATTTTTTCGTTTTTTCAGACTTTTTCTGCTGCCACGGCTGCGACTGCGACTGCGACGCCCACCACTTACTTGTGTTTGATTATTATTATTTGCTTGCAACTCCTCCCCTCCTTCCTCCAAATTAATTATTAAATTTGGCGATGTATTTTGTTGTAAAAATTGTAAATAATTGTAATGATTATTCAGTAATACGTCTATTTTATTCAATAAATCCTGTTTTTGTTCTTCATTAATTAGTTCATCTTGAAAAGCACTTATAATATCCTGTTTTTCTTCATTGTACTTATCAGGATTTAGTTTTATAAAACCATTTAGTCTATCCAGAGTGTTCAAATAAAAAGACATTTTCTAATATTATGTTGTAAAATCGCAGCACATACAAATTACATCCGCCATATCAGATTTTTTCTTAGCACTTCTCCAATCTTCAATAAATTTTGGCCCGGTAATTCTGCTCTCACAAAACAGTTTTTCAACCCTTTTCTCGGAAATTACCTTGCGCTCTACATATCCAGCATCACCCTTTTTCACATCGCTTCCACCCGTTTTTTTACCAGCATGAACAAAATAAAAAGGTACTCGCTTTGTGTCTAATATCATACTTCGCAATGTAGCAAAAAGTAAAATCTGTACAGTTTTCATATGCGGATTTTTAAATACGGGTTGATTTTCCAACAAAATTACATCAGCCTCCCTAAAAATATCTATATTTATCATACAAAACTTTAGTATATAATCATGTAATTCCTCTGGACCTAGAGTATTTGAATTCTTCTTCTTTTTACGTGACAGTGGAATAGCAAATCGCCTCCTAATAATTTCTAAAATGGAATCTCGCTTTCCTCCATTTTTTTTGGCTTCTCTCGATTCTTCCTTAGTTAGAAGTTTTTTTAGAAAAGAAACATTTGGAATTTTGGTAGCAATATCTTTTCCATCTGGATTTGTAAGAAATACAAAATCTTTGGGAAGATGTCTACGACAACAAAAACCACGCTCACCAACCTGAAAAGAGGGTGCTACTTTACACTCAGGTTTCATACACACCTTCTTATCCTCTTCTTGGGTAGTTTCAGTTGTTTCCATGATATTTATATTGGCAAGTCCTAAAAGACGATCAGGCAAAACATTTCCAGATGAATCTACTTCATTTTTTCCAAGTAAACACCATGCTAAATTTTTAATGCCAATATCAAATGCTAAAATACGCATTTCATCCTGATAATAGTTTGTATCTGTCTTTAATTTGCTCTCGCATTATTAGATTTGGATTTTTGAAATGACTAAATCTAATATGTATTCATCGGTCATCGTGTGTCTTGTGTTAACTGTGCTACTAGTTGGATTTGTAGCACAGATTTTAGTAAATAGACCCGATTTTTTAGCAATATTTTTTAAACCTTCCCCTCCAAAAATATACACAACTTCATATGTTCAACCAGTTGGTGGCTCTGCTAGTGGATATACTTAGCCTGAACCTCTCAAATACATTTGACCTCCTCTAGGAGTATTTCGTCCACCCTCATATTTTTTGGTGAGTTCAATATTTTTAAGATTGGACTCTCTTAAAGATAAACTAGGATTAACTTCATATGTACCAAATAATGATGGTGTTGGATCACCATCACGATAAATACCTATATGTCCATGTCTAGAATTTCCATCAGATAAATTACGTGTTTCACAAACAAACGGTGTACATTCAACTACATTTTCAAAAGGAGGTAAAGGATATTTAGCAGGACGTAGAGCAGCACCAGTCGTTTGGGCCATACGAATTCTATTTTCATTAATAATATCCTCAGCATTATGAACCATCCATTGTTTACTAGCAAATTGATAACCCGTAGGTAGATTTTTGGAACATTGAGGGCGATAATCTGTTCCAAAACGAGCATCGGCCTGTGGTCCAGCAAATGCTGGATAACGGGAATCAACGGCTGGTAGAATTTTTTTCTCAGGAACAGGATCAGGGATAAGTTGTATATTACTATCAGGTATAACTACGCTCTCAACAAGTTTCCATACTGTATCTCTTGATGGAGCTGGGTAAAGATTTGGTTCTGTTACTTTATACCAGGACATATATAAGGCTCTAATAATCCTTAGATAACCCAGTTAGACTAAAGAACTCTATGCTCGTAATGCCTCAATAAGTTCAGCACGATTCATTTTGCTCTCACCAGGGACTTTGCGCTGTTTTGCTAAATTATGGAGCTCTTTTGCCGTCATTGATTCTAGAGAAGCAAAAGGTACATTAGTGACATTAGAGTTATCTGTTGCCTTTATATCATTCAGATTATCTAGAAAAAGAGTGTCCGTCTCATCTTCCTCCTTTTCGTTATCCAAATTTTCAACATTACTTACTAATTGACCATTTCCAGATGGAAGTGGTGTCTCCTGATTTATGGGCATTCCTGAAACCAGTGATGGACTATCGGCAGAAGCTAATAGTACTGCTGGTGCTTGGTCACCCGTACTGGTTTCAACTGCTTTTGCTATTACATCTCCAAAATCTTCATCTATTTGAACATTATTTTCATTAGAACTGTTTTCATTTAAATTATAACTATATGTCTGGCTATTGACAGGTAGTCCACAATCCTGTGCGGAAATATTATAACCACTATTGTGGTTATTTTCTTGTACCTGATCCTGGTCAGTTTCAGTAAAACCTTCCATAGCTCTCAAATCATTGGACATCTTCAAATCCATGAGTAGACTTTCAATCAAGCTCATACGATTTTCATTAAGCAGAATACGACTGTATAAATAATAGCAAATGCTTCCAAGAACTAGAAGAACAACTAAAGTTAATGTAACTGATTCACTTAATCCTGCTAACATCCTATAGATTCAACTTATTTCAATTTATTCTATTAATCGCACAATACGTAGTAATGATTCAACTGAACTAACTCTGCAGATACCCTCTGCCAAGCCGTATGAAAATATTAGCTTTGTCTTACCATCGGCCGTAATAATCTTCTCTGCAGGACAACATATTTTTCCTATATTTGATGGCGCACTCTCTACAAATTCAAAAAGATGGGTGCTAATTATGCTTAAAATATTTTTGGATCTCCAAAGACGCTCAGTAAAAACTTTTGATGAAAATTCAGCATCTGGAGGATTTGTAGAATGAAATAACTCATCAATGAGAACTATTTTTGGATTATTACCAGGTTTTAGAATATCTTTACAAAATTCTATTTCACGTTCAAAACGGGATTTTTTTCCTGGTAGATCATCTGGGGTAAGACAAATGTGGAATTTTTTGAATATAGAGGATTTACAATTAGAACCAAGAGCAATACCGAATGTGTGAGATAAGTAGAGCGATGCTGATATTGCTCTAAGAGCAGTTGATTTTCCACCACGGTTAGGGCCTGTTAGCAAATAATGATTATTTTCTCCGCAACTGCCGCCACTGCCGCCATCGCCAGACCGAATTAAAATATTAACTGGAACTCTTCTCAAATTATCAACATCAGGATCATAACCACCTATTAATCCAAATTGAGGTAACCCAGTATTAGTCCATTGAACAATACAGGCATTACCAGATAAAACTTTTTGTGCTAAAGTTATCCAAACTTCTACTTCAACAACACATTGAACATAAATTTTCAGAATATTTGGATATAAAAGTGCTACTGCTAATGTTTCCCGTCTACTATGTTTATTTACAGGCCAATTAGGTCTAAAAATTTCTATACCTGCTCTGGATTTCAGAATCTCATATATATTTTCATAAAGTTCCAAAAATTCCACAATTTTTTCTGCTTTTGCTATTAAAAGTTGGTCTATTGAAAAAAGATGTTTATGTGACCAATACGATTGTATAACTGATTGAAACACTGTAAATCCTAAGCTAATAAGAGTCATAAAACTTCCTCCTCCCTGAGATGTTTTATCATTTCCAAATGGAATTGTAGATATAGCTAATGATTTTAATATTTCTAAATATGTATTAACAGAAATACTTTTACCAATTACACATCTTACAAAAAAATAGGGTAGTATTAATACTAGAATTGGCATTATCATTGAAGATATTGGCATTATCCAAACACGTAGCAATGCCCAAATAGTGAGTAAATAGGGTATAAAATTAAAGGGCTGAAAAAGCTCTCCCAAAAAAATTAACTCTCCTGTTGCTTCAGATTCAAGATTATTTTTTGAATGATTTGTTATGGTATATATATCATTATATAATTCTGAAAAGCGATTAATAGCACCACTTATATCAGAATCACAACATACTTTCATAAATTTCCTAATTTTTTTACTGGCCAAATTTGGGTTTTTTTGATGATCAAATTCACATTTAGCAAGTGAATTTTTCATCCAGATTTTAGCTCCATCTGTTTTTAAATTTGCCCAGGATACGAGAGAGTTATGAAGTCTCTCATTTGTTTGTTGAGTATCCATAGACAATTCTAATTGTCTGTAATTCTACAAATTTTTATGAAAATCGCATGCGGTTTTGAAGCATAAAGAAATGGATTCTATTTTAAATAGAAGGATGGGGGATATTAAAAAGACTGGTAGTGTTGAAACTCAGACACAACCATCGCCACTGCCACCATCCTTAAAACTTCCATCTGGAATAGTTATTATATGTCCTCATACAATTCAACTATTTTCAAGGAATTCCCGGAATACCACGATTTCTGATGATACAATTCAATCTATTAATTTAATTGCAAAATCACTTCTTAATGGAACTGACTCCAATGGATGGAGAAAAATTCCCACAAGAAATCATTTAGCAGATAATAGTTCCTTAACATTTCGCACTAAAAATTATAATTCACCTACAAATAAAACACCCAATTATCAACAGAATATTAAATATAGTAATCATAATTCTAATGGTCTATATCCTCAACATAATCAAGTAAAATATCCATCACGAACAAATTATCAATCTAATGAATATCGCCCTGCTCCTCAAAAATATGTTAGTCGTTTTCAAAATTCTGAGAAATCTATGGATTCTCAGATACTTAATACAATAATTTTAGGAAAATTAAATAAGTTTTCACCTCAAAATTATGATGAAATAAAAGAATTTTTGGAACAAATTTTGGATTCTGGACAAACAGATTTTCTCAAAGATTTTATGAAATTAGTTTTTGAAAAAGCTGCGACCGAACCTATTTTCTGTGCTCTTTATGCTCGTCTTTTAGGAGAATTGAGCACGAATTATTCAATTCTTATAAATGAAATGGAATTTCTATATAACACATTTATTCATATTTTTGATGAAATATCTGAAGAATCATCAAAAACATATAATGAATTAGTTGATGCGAATAATGAAAAAACCTATCGTCTAGGATATTCGCAATTTTTAACAGAATTAATGCCCTATTCCGTGGTAAAGCCTGAATTTCTGCTAAAAGTTATTCAGGCTATTTTGGATAATTCTCTTAAGATTGTTCGTCAGCCAAACAATATTCGGCTTGTTGAAGAATATTCAGATTGTTTGGTTCGTATTTTAAAAAGTATCATTAGAACCAAAAATGTAGAACTTATTTCTAATCTTTCTTCAGGTGATATTTTTGAAAAAATTAAAACACTTTCAACTAAAAATGTTGATTTTAAAAGTCAGTCAGCAAAAACACGTTTTAGTTGCTTAGATATTATTGAAATGTTAGAGCATAAAACAGATTTTTAATAATTTGTGTGGGTGCTTATGCTAGTTCTGGTACCCTATGACAGAATGTTTTTTGGTCTCAAAAAAATCCATAGGACATTCTATAAATCCACTGTGATTATCCATTGAACTATACCAGAATTGAGCATATAAATTTTTGCCATTTGGACGAATATTAAATCCAATACAATATTGAATTGTATGTGTTAAGCTGTTTTTATCTGGAAAATAAAAAGGTTCAGTAAAATGAGTTATTAGTAATTTTTCATCTTTCAGTGCTAAAAATACTAAAAAATGAAAATATCTGCGAAGTCCCTTGCCATCAGGTGGATCCAAAGATAAATGGGTGACACAACAAAATTTATTTGGATTAATAGGTGAATTGTATTTAATAAGACAACTTGAACCACGCATATAACGAAATATTTCAGGAAGATTTTCTTGAATATATGTTATCTGAAGTTTATTATCAGCTTGTAAAGAGCCGACTTGAAAAGGCCACCAGGAATAAATAATTTGAAGGGTTTGGCTACCACGACCATCACCATAAAAAGGTATCCAGTTCTTCTCACAACAATTGTTATCAGGCGGTTCTAATATCTGAAGATTTGTAAAAATCGGTTGATTTCCCAATAAAGTATCAAAAATAAGATTCCCCCTAACAATCCTATTAATCCCATCACCACTCCATTGTTGCTGGGTTGCCCAGAATTCACAGCAACCATTTGAATCTTGAATTAGACGTATATCTTCTAATCCAAAACATCTCGTCGCAACAGTTTTATTATCCCAAAAATTTTCCTGGACAAATTTCTGGGTTTCTGGATCACTTCCTAGCCAATAAATTAGATTTTTAGAAATATATTTCTCCATAGATGGTATTGAATTTAATAGGTCATCATAGACATAATTTACATATCTAACGCATAAAATATTTTCAGGTGGATAAAAACACATTGACGAACTGTGCAGTTCTTCATTTTCAATGCCACACTTTTTAAATATTAACCACTCGGTATCACCTGGAATTTTATGACTAAAAAAATAAAAATTTGTATATATGAACAGTGTATTACATGAACCCTTCATATTCAAATATTGAATAGCATATTTAGCACCAGCTAAAACATTTTTTCTATAAATATGCTCATCAAAAATTCTTTCAAAAATAAATTCATTAATATATAAAAGATTATCATACGATTTTTCTGTTTCATTGTCTATTTTTTTTATCCACTGAGATGCTTTTTCATGATTTTTATTCATTCTATAAAAACGAATAAGTAGGATAATTGGATCAATATATTGTGGCCATACCTTATAAAATTTTTTAAATAAATCTTCTTTTTTCTGAATAATTTGATAGTCATTATTATCAATAATATTTTCTTTGGAAAATTCCTCCTGAAACTGTTTAAAAGCAATTTTGTAGCTTTGAGATAGTTCCATGATTTAAAAAGATAATTCTTTTAACTCTTAGGTGATTAATATCATATTCCTGATATGATTAATTACTATATTAATTATTTTGATCAAAAACCTAATGAATTTCTCTATCTTACTTTGGCATCCTGGATTACTCATAATCATTCAATTACTCTAACATTATATATTAATGTTAAAGATGATGCAAAAATGAAACAGTTTCTTGCGCCATTTCTGGATAAAATTAATATTATTCATACACTACCACCTGATAATTATAAACTTTTCCCAAGTTTTGCCGTTATACTAAATAGCTTTACTAAAGTTCAACAGGCAATTGGGGATGAAAGAGATCCAACTTTCTTTAAAGCTAACGATAATTTTTTTAAAATAGTATACACTTCAACTGACCAATTTCAAAGAGAGATTGATATACCAACGGATGTGCTTTTAATCCCACCGTCATTTGTTGATTTATTTCCAGTTCTATGGGAAAAAAAATCAATTCTGGGATATTATTGGAATCTCCATGTTTCACCCTTTTTATCTCATCTCAGCAAAGTTGATTCATTTTCGTTTTGTCTTTATGGTTCAAAAGCAAAATATTGTGATGGTATGATTCATAATATTAAGATAGCACGAGAACTATTTCCTAATTTCCATATTTTTCTATTTGTCCGAAATGATGTTCCTGAAGAATATATTGACAAGTATACTCAAATAGGTGGTGAAATTTTACACCTGTATTATATTGAAAACTTTAATGTTATGATGCTTTATCGTCTATTTTTAATTAATCACTATCAGGTCAAATCTGTCTTTAGCAGAGACGCAGATAGTCGGCTCTGCCAAAGAGATAAGCAATGTATTGAACTATTTTTAGAAAATAGTACAACAGTAGCATATCCGAATAAAAATTTTCAGGTAATTCGTGATCACTATTTCCATAAATCCAAAATAATGGGTGGAACTTTTGGATGGAAAGATATACAGAATTGCCAAAAACCGAATATGTTTTTTCTATTTCAACAGTGGTTAAAATTACATTCTTTGACAATTGAAAATATACAAGAATATGGAACAGATGAACAATTTCTACAACATTTTTATATTGAATATTATAACAATCTATATATACAAACGAACATAACAGCCTATAAAAATGAGATTACATTTAAAATGCCCCAAAGTAATCAAATTGAACTTACTCACAATTTTATTGGTAATACATGGGAGATAAATAACAATACAAGTTATCCGCTTTTTTCATACTATAAATTTCCTGTTGAAGCTCACATTCAATGGCTTTTTCAAGAAAATCAATGGGATATTCTCAGCAGAATGGAATTAGATGGATTCTATGAGTGGGACTTTCTAAAAAATTTTCAGAACGTAACGGGAGGCGGAGGACTCTATGGGCTTAAAAATATAATTGAATATTTTTATTTGGGGCAGATTAATAGCACTTTACCAGATTCATGTAATAAAGCACGGAAACTACTAGGTTATTTTCATAATTCAGTGTGTATGGATGAAAATACATACAAGAACGCGAATAAGCTTTTTGCCAAGTCAGCTAAATTAGAAGGAACACGATTCATAGCCACTACTAATCCAAATCGTATTTCAAAAGATTCATCTGAATGTGTAATTATTTATGGCGATTATCCATATTATGCAAAAAATCTTTGGACTGACAAAATACCAAACAGGATTTACAGAAATATTATGTTTTATAATGAAAATCTTGGTATTCCAATCACATGGGAATATGAATCATGCTGGGAACCAATTGATAGAATTTATGTACTCAATCTTGAAGATTGTCATGATAGATGGATAGCTGTCTTAGGCGAATTAGCTAAAATGGGGGCTCCATTACATCGTGTACATCATTATAAAGCAAAGAGGGCACAACCACGAGGAGATAAACTTCAAATATATTCTGGAGCTACTAAAAATCATTGTGATTGTGTCAAGGAATTTATTGAGAGTGGAGATAATTACTGTTTAATATTGGAGGATGATTTTATGTTTTGTTCAGATTATGAAAATAATAAACGGACTCTTAGTGAATTTTTTAAGAGAAGATATGATTTTGATTTATGTATGATTTCTTATTCTAAGATTGGAACAACAGAGGAAAAAGATGATATGATTTTTTTATCACGTCAGGCTTGTACTACAAGTTCAGGGTACATACTTAAAAAATCTACGGCGGAAAAGATTTACAATGTTTTGTTTGAAGGATATACAATGATGCTTAAAACAGGTAATTATAATACATTTTGTTGTGATAGATATTGGTCCAAAATTCAAAAAGATGATGGATTTTTTCTTTTAAAAGACAAACTGGGTTATCAGAGAATAATGTATAGTAATATCACTGGTCTTCAGAATATGTATCTTGACTAAAAAATTGACGGGATAGGGGTGTATAGTTGTGTTAGGAGTAAAACATAGAAAATGATTTCAAATTCTAGAATGCCGCCAATCACACGTGGTCAAACGGAAGCAAATAGTTCAGTTGCGGCTTCTAAAAATAAGAAGAATTCTAATGATAAGAAGCGTCAAGTAAAGAAATCAGGAGGAGGACACGGAGGACGCGATGATGATAGCGTTGATTCACGTGGTAATCTTCGCGGATTTATTGATTATGATGAATCTGATCAGGAAGTAGCGGTTGTTTCAAAGGAAAAGCGGCGTCAGCAGGTGTCTAATAGAAATAATATGAAGAAGTTTGGGGGAGGTAAACAGCAAAATGATAGTGAAGATGATGAAGTTCCAAACTTTGAAAAATATAGTAATAAAAAGAATCAGGTTGTTAAACCTTTTACTTTAAATACAAACTCAAAGACTTCAAAATTGGGAATGAGTAAAAAGACAAATGGGGCCCCAACTGGAGGTCTTTCACGTCTTAAGAAATTTGCTGATTTGAAAAAGAATAAGAAAGATGAAGATGAGGATGAAGATGAGGATGAAGATGAGGATGAAGATGAGGATGAAGATGAGGATGAGGATGAGGATGAGGATGATGAAGATGAAGACTATGATAATGATGTAGATAGTGAAGATGTAGATGATGAAGACTTTGATGATGACGATGAAGATGATGATGAAGATGATGATGATGATGATGAAACTAGTAAGAATAAAAGCAAAAGTGCCTCAATCTTCTTTACATTTGGGGATGATATGTCAGGGCGTATGGTTCCACAGCGTCATAATCTCAAAAAGGAATCATCTGATGTTCGTAAGTTCGTAAAACTCCTTACAGAACCAATGGAGGATAATACAATTGATACGCAGATTGATCAATTCAAGGCATTATCAGATGATAAACAGAAAGAGCTACTACAAGCTCTGGAGCGTCGTCCTACATCAACGGATACAGGAGTGAATCTAATGCTACGAATCCTACAACTCAAAGTTCCACATGAAGTTCAGGCTATGGTTCTGGCCAAGTATAATGCTCTTCAGGCACTTGATCCAAGTAGCGGTGAATATTACAAGATGCGTAATTGGCTTGATAAGGCAGTTAGTGTACCATTTGGTATTTTTAAGGAAATGCCTGTAAATTTGGATGAAGGCACTGAGAAATGCGGACTTTTTATGGAAAATTCTCGCAAGTGTCTAAATGAAGCAGTATATGGTCAGGATGATAGTAAACTCCAGATTCTACAGTTCATATCTACAAAGATAGCTAATCCTTCAAGCCGTGGTTTAAGTCTTCTTCTGGTTGGCCCTCCAGGTATTGGTAAAACGTCGCTAATTAAAAATGGAATTGCTAAATCACTCGGTTGGCCATTTCAGCTAATTTCATTGGGTGGTGACAGTGATGCATCAACATACACTGGTCATCAACTTGTCTATGAAGGCAGTCATTCAGGTAAAATTGTTAACTCACTAATTAATGCTAAGTCCATGTCACTAGTACTTCTCTTTGATGAGTTGGATAAGATTAGTGCTACACCAAAAGGCGAGGAGGTTCAGAATCTTCTAGTTCATCTTACAGATCCTGTACAGAATTCTGATTTTGAAGATAAATATTTGGCGGGACTTCCAATTGATTTGTCCAAAGTAATGTTTGTATTTTCAGCAAATGATATTTCAAAGATTGATAAAGTTCTATTGGATCGCTTAACTGTTGTTCAGCTAGATGGTTATGATATGAAACAGAAAATCACTATTGCTGAAAATTATTTGCTTCCTGCTGCTCTACGAGAGGTTAATTTGACGGAAAAAGTGGCTATTTCACGTGAAATTTTACAGTATGTCGTTGATCGTTACGCAAAAGAAGAAAAAGGTGTTCGTGAACTAAAGCGTTGTATTGAACAGATTGTCCAAAAAGTTAATATGCTTCGCATGTTTAATTCTAAGGACCTGCCATTTCATATTAAAGATTTTATTCTACCGTTTGTAGTTAAGAAGGAACATGTGGATTTATTTGTAAAACGTAAAGAAGATCCTAATGCAGCACCAATGGGAATGTACACGTAGACTTTTGGGTATATAGGACATGTATTATGAGTCCAAATCTATGGGGTGTAAGACAATTCTTGATTATTTTTAGTTTAATATTCTTCTAGTCAAAGACTATTTAGGATTATTTGCGATTACGTGTGTATGAACTCTTATTTTTTCTATGAGTTCTGTTTCTTCTATGTGTTTTACGTCTTGAACCACCTTCACTTTCTATCATCATGTTATTAGTTACTGCAGGGGCAGGGGCAGGGGCAGGGGCTGCTGATGCTGATGAATTAACACCCAAACCCGATAAATTATGACGATATTGATTTAATGCTGAGCGAGCTAAATAATTATAGGCCTTTGCTAACTTGTATTGTTCCGTAGCTTTTGCTCTTAAATTTTTACTGATACCTTTTGTTTTGAGAGCTGCTACAGCTTCCTCTTTTAGAGCCTGAGCCTGTTTTAAATATTGTTCATGACGTTGTATTGCACTTTGAACATTAGGAAGTTTTGTACTATTAGGTATCATAGGTGTTGAAGAAGTAACTGAGCTGGCTGAAGTATTTAGAGGAATTAAGTTAACCTGACTCGTAATTTCCGCAATAGTTTTTTTGTTTTTCTCTTGCTGAGCTTTTTTAGTTGCTTTAGCAGTATTTTCAGCAACAGTTAAGGATTCAGCATATCCTTCAGGAGCAAAACTTTCTTCAACAACATAGTCATTTGAATTAACATTTATTGCATTGTCTGGAGCAACATATATGTCAAGAGAATTTTCTAGTAAAAGTTTTTCAGCTCTTTCTCCTAGAGCTTCTAATTCCTTAGGTGTTATGGAGGTAAAACCAATGATTTTACGAAGTCTAGCTAGTTCTTTCATTAATTCAACCTTATATTCTAATTTTTGACTGCGCGTTCTTGGTTCATATTTTTTAAATCCAGATGGAATATCATATGGTGCAGAGGATTTATCAAAAAAAATAACTGGCATTCTCTATATATTAACTGATAAATTAACTACCGATGGCTCGTGCGATTGCGACGGCGGCTCGTACGATTGCGACGGCGGCTCGTACGATTGCGACGGCGGCTCGTACGATTGCGACGGCGTCGGCCACCTAGAATTGGTAATTTAGGTCCACCACCTGCCCCACTTTCTTCTAATCCAAACTCACGAGCTTGTTCAGGATGATCTCTTACAATAGCATTAACATCTCTATCCTCTGAAATTGTAATTGTCATACTTACAGGATAACTTTTCTTAGTTGTAAAAAGTCCAAAAAAAGTAGGTTCATTAACATTCTCAATAGCTTGACTATATAAATTAGTAGGAGGTGCTGAAACTATAGATTCTCCATGTGTTTTTTCAGCTTTTTTAGCATCCAAATAGGTCAGAAATACTTTACGCGCAAGACCATCTAATGCTGCTTTCGTTCCAACAGTACCGAGTGAAGTACTACCAGTTCGCCTGTATTGTGTTTTATACTGCTTTAAAGCTTCACGAAATTCGTATACTAAATTAACAAGCATTTCACCTGTTTCTTCTCTTTTTCTGGCAGCAGAATGTAATGCACTTGGGCCTGAATATACACCTGTGTATGTAGGTTTAGATGCCATTTCTAAATTACTACTATATTTAATACCTGGCACAATTATGAAGATACATACAAATAAATATAATTACTTTGGTTAAATTTAGGTTCAGGCAAATACATACTGCTCTCATCATCCATCCACCACCACCGTCCATTTATTGGATTACAAAATTGTGCTGTATAATGACCACCCATATGACTTCCATGATGATCTACAACACCACGTAATTCGTAAACACTGTCAAAACCACTACCTTCCAAACCAGCACAATAAGGTTCAAAGAATATATTTAAATCAATTGTTTTTGCTTCGGGGACACTATTCATAATTTTTCGCCCATCTGGTGTAAACCGCTTTATACACACAAATAGATTTTTGGGAACCCGAACAAGTGAATAATTAATAGTTGCTTTAGTCCGTAATGGTTTACAATATTCACATGCATAATCATCAAGTTCCTCAACTTTAAAACAGGTCTTTATCCATTCCTGAAAAGGTTTTTCAGGATCCAAACAATCAACTTTAAGAACATTAAAAGGTTCATAGGAGTCACTGAATAGTTTACAGGACTCACAACGAACTGTCTTTTTTAGTAAACCAAAGAACAGATCAGCCACCTTAGAATTATTATTTTTTATAAAATTTTTCCAACTATCACATGCTTGAATTTTATTGGAATGTGATTGATTTGATTCATTAGAAGAGTTTTTCTGTTTTAGCGCCTCGTGAAACATGTCAAGTAGATAAACAAGAAATTCATGTGCATCATTTTGTATTGGCATCGCAAACATGTCCCAAACTGTCCCCTTTACGCATTCTTTAATCATATTCATCCAACCAAATGGCCTTACAAATCCTGGATGACTTGCTGACCAAAGAGATTGTAGTAAATCTTTGTATCCGCATAGTATTTTCATTTCTTTATTATCATTATCTGTAAAACTTTCTGAGAGTACATAGGCAGACCAGTTTCCACAGGCACGAAGGATTTGTAGGGTGCTATTTGCATAACAAGTATTACCTAGATTGGCTATTCCTAGAATTCCCTTCAGATCCGTTCCAGAAATATCTGGAGGTAGACTAACTGGCTGTGGACGTTGAAAACGGGGACGAAATTGATAGCGTGCTCTCATGGCCATCATACGTTGCTCCATATTTTTCTCGGACTCCTGGGATTGCTCGGACTCCTGGGATTGCTCGGACTCCTGGGATTGCTTGGGCTCCTGGGATTGCTCGGGCTCCTGGGATTGCTTGGGCCCCTGGGATTGCTCGGGCTCCTGGGATTGCTCGGGCTCCTGGGATTCCTGAAACTCTTCGTCTTTATCATCAAGCAAAGGCAACTCTTCTTCAATTAACGGGTATGGTGTTTGTGTACGGCTTGGAATGAAATTAATATGTGGACTACTTGATTCTTCACTTTCTTCAGGTTCATACCTTATTTCCGTATCCATTGGTTATTTTCTTATAAATATAAGGGCTTAAGTCCTTAAAACATAATATATTAAATGGCTAATTCAAATTCAAATTTTTTACGAGCGCGTGTAGTGCCGAACAATATGAGTGGATATCAATATATTTATGGTGTTGGTCTTCTGGATGATATTCATAACTACTTTCCAGAATTCATTTATAATCAATCAAGATTTCAAAGACCCAATGATATTTTTAATTATTTGAATCAAAATTTAAGAATGTTTAGTGGATTTGCTGAAGCACAGGAAATGTATTATCGTCATAGATATTCAGGTCAAACCTGTCCGCACTGTAATCACAGTCTTTATCAAGAAAATGAGCAAAGTCAGGGTCATCAGCAAAATACAGGTATTCCCCGAAGACGTGGAATATCAACACGAACTATAAATACTACTACGAATACACAGTCAAATCAACGCAGTACAGCCTCTGCTCCTGCTCCAGCCCCTGCCTCTGTTCCAGCTCCTGCCTCTACTCCTGCCTCTACTCCTGCCACTGCCCATAATTCCCAAACACAACAACAAAGAGCTCGTACATTACCAATTCAGCGTATTCCAATAATTACATCTCAGTATTTAGGATATGATAATAACAATCATAATTTATTGACAAATATACTTAATGATCCTCTTCTTTCCATCTTTCCAGAATTATCAGTTCTTCCCCTAAATATTTCATTTTCAAGAGATAATCTTCAGCCAGTTATTGTACGGCCAACAACTGAACAGATAGAAGCAGCAACTAATATTCATACTATTGATACGGCTAATAACAGTGGTGTATGTGCTGTTTGTTTATCCGGATATGAAATTGGCGATGAAGTTCGTTCAATTAATCATTGTAATCATACATATCATAAAGAATGTATTGATCGTCACTTTGAAGGATCCGTAAGATGCCCATTGTGTCGGCATGATATTCGCGAAGTACCACAGAATAATACCACAGGTTAATAAAAAAAAAGGATAAGATAGATATGAGTTTTATTGCTGGCGCTCCCTACACATCATCTCAACCAGATACAAATCAACCAACTGTTACTTTTCCAGGTGGAATAGGTTCATTATCAGCTGGAGAAATACGTATACCCCTCAGTGGAGGTCGTAGCCGTCGTCGCAGCACCCGCAGCACTCGCAGCACTCGCACTCGCCGCACTCGCAGCACTCGCACCCGCCGCACTCGCAGCACTCGCAGCACTCGCAGCACTCGCAGCACTCGCAGCACTCGCAGCACTGTTAGACGTAGAAACTAATTGTTTTAGTTTTTCAAGATAAAGAATTCCATCCATAAGTTCTTCCTGAGCATGATTAATCCAATCAAGAACGCTCAAATCTGTTCTATCAAGAGTCGTTCCATACTTGCTGAAACCAAGTAGGGAACGTTTCTTAAAATTATTAATAACTGAATCAACAATTGTATCACGGGGGATCACAATTTGTGCAACAATTGGTTTATTGGTAGATGTTGCCATTTTTCCTACCTTGGATGTCAAGCTAAGATTTCCGTCAATTTTTTGCATATCTTAGACAACCAAACATTTTAGATTAAATAAAATTTATATTTTTTTGTTAGAACGTATATTATATAGTGCGTTTCTTTTAGGTAATTTATATATACAATAAAAGAAATGCAAGAAGAAGATAACCGAAAAACTATATTTGTTTTTTACACTATTAATTCAAACGATTTTAGCCTTAATATAGACAATAAAATACCAACTGGATGGGAATGGCTTGGTACTGGACTAACATATCCCATATATAATACGGAAAATTGGAATGGTTGGCTTAAACAAATGTATGTAAACATTTTTGGACCACCTACAAAATACAGGTCCGAAACTCAATTTATAGGACCTATAGAAACAATGGAGAATATGAAAGAATATCTAAATACAAAATTTTATTCATTACAAGAAAGAGGCATGATAAAATTTTATAAAATACAAGAAACATTTCATCCTGTACCAATATAAATTTTTAACAATCCATTTACTCTGCTTATAATCTATTTGCCTGAACAACACCAGTATTTAAATCATAAATTCGTGCTGAAGGTATTTCTCCATATCCCCATCCAGGTTCAGCTTCACCTGGACGACTTGACATTGGTCCTAATTGATTTGGCTCAACAAAAGGAAGTTCAACTATAGGAGGTGATGGCGGAGCAGCAACAACAGGTGTTTTTTTCCGTGGATCTTTAGCAACGCTATATAAGGCCGATGCTTTTGCTGTTAATTTTGTTAAAATTTCCTGTTCTTCAGGTGTTAAAGCATCTCTACAAGGAATAAAATCTTCTTTTAATTCAGGTGTCGTAACTGGTTCAACAGGTAGGATAGGTAGCGATAGTTGAGGTATTTTGGATGCAGAGGGTGCTGGTGCTGGTGCTGGTGCTGGAGTTATCTCTTCATTTAATGTATTACAAGTTGTTCCTGAAATACCACTTTTGCCAAAAATACAGTAGGCAGAATTTTCATTAAAAAGATATCCTATTGATAAAATTACTACAACCCACATAATAGCAGCCACTGCCAAATTACGAGTACCCATAAATAAAATTACAAAGAAAAGTGCCCTGCGAATATAAGGATTCTGAAAAAATTGCTCCTGTCCAGGTGTCATTTCCATGGAGAGAAAACGACCACCAAGGTTCATTAATAACATAGCAGTTCCAATTATAAAAGGATTTCCATTTAAGGAACCCAGTAAAACTTCAACTGGACTAATAGGTGCTGGTAGGACCGGAGCACTCATAATCTAATTGAACCGAATAAAAGGCTTTTTTAACATATCAGTATCTGCCAGATATAAAACAACAAGTAATGCCAGAACTATACCAACTCTAGGACACCAAAATGCCCCAAGAATAACAAGCAAAACGACTAGCATTCTCCACCAAGGAAATTCATGAAGAATGACAAGACGCTCAGCATATCTTTCTTCAAAGATAAGACTGTTTGTTACAATAAGAAAAGTTATAACTACTACAAATCCTAGACGTAAAGCTCCATCCAAATTATTTGGAAATTTAAGAATATCAGGCCAAGATGATGACATTATCCCTAACGAAAATGACGAAAATCCCGTTGCCTATGCTCTTTCCCTACTCTATCCCTACCCTAGCCCTGTACAGCAACAGTTTCAACACGATCCGTCTCAATTACCTGTGGATCCTCATTCATAACTTTTTCAATAAACCATCTATGACCCTGTGTTTTTTTCTTTACCAAATCGCTAAATTGTTCAACCGTAACATCTCTTTCATTGGAAAGTTTATGGCCCTTGGCAACTAATATAAAAACAATTACTGCTAAAAGACCATATATCCAACCTACATATCCTGCAATTCCTATAATTACAAAGAATCCAATAGCTAATCCAATAGGATGTCTTAGTATAATTGATAAATCATTCATTAAACTATCTGAAAAGTTTTCTGAGAAAGCAATTATAAAAATAAGAACAAAACCAAATACAACTTTATCAGGACTATCAATTTGTTTAATTTGGTCAATTAAATACTGAACCATTTTATCAATAGGATTATTGAATTTAGTATTACTCATTTAACTGCAACACCTAATTAAAAATCATATTATCACTGGCGGCAAGTGCTCGGAAGTTAATATCTTCCTTATATTGCGCATTATCTTTGAAAAATTTACTGCGAATATCTTTCAGGAACATGAATGAGTTCGATGGATTTTGGCTGAGATAATTTAATATTGTACGATAAGCAGCATTAGCCTGTGAATTGGTTACAATAGTATCTGAGGCAAATTGTTGTACATAACGTGAAGGAGTGTTTGTCAAGAAAGCTGTTGTTCCCTGAGTTAATTCAGCTCCACCAGGCATTGTACCAGGACTTGAAGCCAGATATACAGAATTTGCCTGGGCAGTTTGAGCACTTGGTGATGGACTAGCTTTAACATCAGAATTTGGAGGTACTGTAATTATCCCATTACGAAAGTTTTCAAATCCCTCTGTCCCTCTAATTCTTATAACTCTAAGTCCAAAAAACAGTATTATAAAGATCAGAGTAAGTGATATTATAATTTTGTAATTCAACATTATCTATCTTCTCAGCCGACATTCATGGAGCCCTAAGTAAAGTGGGCTGGAGCCCTAAGTAAAGTGGGCAGAGATATGTCATCCAAAATCCTTTGAAGAAATAGGTTGTGCCTCCTTGTTCAAATAGAAATGAATGGATGCTCTCTGGAAGCTGCTTTTCCGTCCGATGGACCAGGTGCTCCGGGATGTAACTCTAATGGAGCTTCAAAAGATGCACGACGAGAAGAAAAAAGAAAGGCCAAGCGGTGCAAGGGCCCTCAAATGGATTTTTTAAATTGGGGACAAAAAGATCCAGACCGTCAGGCATTGGATAAAACACCTGATGTACCAGCAATGAACAGAGCAACTGGATTAAGAGAGCATACCCCTGTTACGGCCCCACAAGGAGAATCTGAACCATTTGTGGATGTAATTGGGCAGAGTCAAGAGCTACGCTACAAATCCGATCAGCCTCACATTGCTATTGTTGAAGAATCTCCTCGTAATGATACGGATCCTAGAGGTGATTATATGCGAAGTTCATTAACAATTACACCTGGACAGACACAACAACCTGTTAGTACTGTTAAACGTGCCAAATTTTTTGGTGCTGATGGACCGTCAGATAGTTTTGCTGATTATAAGCCTGAGGCCAACAATTTTTTACTAGAACCCGACTTTACATCATCTTTTAATTCTACTGGTGTTGGAAAAGCAGGATCAGGAACTGAGGCGAGAAGTGAGGTTGGGTTAGCTTTGGCAGGTGGTCCTCAAAATCTACCAGCACCTTCTGTCAGTGATTACTGGAAGCCCCTGACAAAATCAGGAGCAAATACGGCTTTTTATTCTTCATTACCTTATCCTGGTGGAATCTACTCAGATGACGACAAAGAGGATAGTAATTCTCGTGCCACAGTTAGCACAAAAGTTCTTAATCAAAAATTGGATCAGATTTTTGCTAGACTAGATGAACTTGGGCGCGGTGGTAGTGCTGAACAGGGTCAAATGGAGGTTATGATGTTTATTTCTGCTGGTGTTTTCGTATTGTTCGCTATGGATATGCTTCTTAAACGTGGAGGAAGATTTGCCTGAAATTTGCCTGAAATTTGCCTGAAATTTGCCTGAAATTTGCCCGAAATTTGCCCTAAATTTACCTGAAATTTGCCTGAAAAAATGAAAAATAATTATAGATATTCTTGAATTAATAAAATGAGCGTTACAGATATCCTGACCTTCTTTAAATCATCCACAAGAAATGAAAATGATGCTACAAATAAAAAACGGGAGGATATACTTCACCTATTTTCCAATCCACCCAAAGAATATCTTGAACATCCTGAGTTTGGAAACTACTGGAAAATTATACAAAAAGAATGGAATGAAGCTATAAAGAAAATAGGAGTTGAAAATTCTGTCCCAGAGTATACTTCTATTAAAATTTTGAAAAAAGGAGGAAGAAAGTTCAATTATGATGCTGATATTTTGTATTATAATGGAACTGTCATTGTTGCTCAAATTAAATTGGAGTTAAAATACGGAGGAACATGTATAGATGAGCTACCCCAATTTCTGTCACTACAAGCTAAGACGGGATTATTCTCAGAAACATATGATAAATTCTGGTATGAGCATTATCTTGATAAATATATAGCTTGTGATGTAGGTATAACACTGCCAAAGCCATCACTTGATTTATATCTTAAAAATGTGATAAGTACTAAATATTCTATTAATCCCTTCTTCTTACAATTAAAAGATCGTGAATCTTTCTTTCAAAATGAAAAAATCAGATTGTTAATATATCAATTACTGATTATCTTACAAAATATGGAAATAGTATAAATATAGATTTCTTTTCTGAAAAAGTTAAAGCCACGCAGACTGATAAAATATATTTATTGTGGTCTTATAACACATTTTATATTGATAAATTATTACCAAATGAAATGGCTGATATGATATTTCATTGTATAAAAATGGAAATATTCTTGAACTCAAGACAAGTAATAATATTTATAGGCTTTTACTACGTTGGCGAAATCATAAAGGTATTCTAAATCCAGCTTGGCAGATTAGTATGAAACGGCTAGCAAAACTTGTGATTTAGAAAGACATATTATTATTACTTTTTTTTTGATAAAATTGACTGTTTATTATTTTATATTTATGTAGCTTATTATAATATTATAATATTATTATATTATAATATTTAATTAATTAAGAATGTCGCAATTATGTTGTGATATTTGTGGTAATCAATTTACAACAAAAACAGGATTAAAAAGTCATAAACAGCGAAAAAATCCATGTAAACCATCTGGCTCCGCCATATCACCATCACCTGCCGTGCCACCTTTCAATGAGTTTCGTGAAATATCCAAAAAATTTAATACATCATTGTCAAAAGAAATACGTCAGGAGCAGGGTATATTCTTTACTCCAAAAAAAATCCGTGATAGTCTATTCTCAAAACTTGCTGAATTACATGTTCAACCAAAAACTATTCTGGAACCATCATTCGGATCAGGAGAATTTATTCTGGATGCTAGACATGTATATCCACATGCTAAAATAACAGGAATTGAAAAAAATGAAGAACTATTCAATTCTACTAAATGTCCAGAAGCTACCCTTATTTGTTGTGATTTTCTTGAATGGAGTGGAACAGCAGAACTAATTATAGGAAATCCACCTTATTTTGTAATTAAAACAGATAAATTATCAGCAAAAGAAAAAAAAGAGTTCGCCGCTAAACACTCCAATGTTATGACTGGTAGACCAAATATTTATATTATATTCCTATTTAAATGTTTAACTGAGCACTTGGATAAAAATTGCTTTCTGGCATTTATTATTCCAACATCTTTATACAATTGCTCTTATTATCAACCTATGCGAGATTATATTTACAAAAATACAACAATAAAATATGTAGAAACACTTAATAAACCAGGATTTTATGAAACAGGTCAGGAAACAATGCTTATTATACTCCAAAAAAATAAATATAATGATGATTACATATTTATTAGGAATAGTAATATATTTATTTCTCCTCATTATAGAGAGCTATATGAACTTACTAAAAATACAAAAACAATTGCTGAATTAGATCTTGGAGTAAAAACAGGTAATATTGTTTGGAATCAGCATAAAGATAATTTAACGGATAATCACACTGAAGGCACTCTACTTATCTACTCAAGTAATATAAATAACTGTGAATTAACATTGAATAATCTACGTGGAGGACAGAAAAAACAGTATATAAAGGATATTAAAAAACCCACAATATCAGGTCCTGTAATTCTAGTAGATAGAGGGTATGGAAATTCATACAATTTTAATTATGTTTTTACCAATCTAAAAAATTTCTATGCAGAAAATCATATTAATATTATCTATCCAAAAACAGTCGGACCTGAATCAGAAGCAAATCTACAAAAGATTGTAAAAAGTTTTCAAGATAAGCGAAGTCAACAATTTATAGAATGGTTTATTGGAAATGGGTGTGTTTCATCTACTGATCTTGAAACAATAGTTCCCATATTTTAGATAGAAACATGCTACTGAATACCAGAATACTTTATTTATTTTATTTATTCTTTAAATACAACAATAATATTATTATCAACACGATTATTCACATTTGGTAGTTTATTTAAAAAAAAACTACAATCAAGATATTTACTCTCCCAATCTATAAGTAATTTTCTAAATAATAATAAAGAATCATACCGAATATCTTCAATAATAAAAACACCGCCTTTTTTTAATTTGTGTATTGAGTTTTCAAAAAAAATCTTATTAGCTTCAAAAGTATGTAACCCATCTTCAATAATTATATCAAAAGATTCTGGTAAGCTTTTATCATTCCACATATTTTTAATAGCCTCAGGAGATGTTTGATCGCACCAGTAAGTTTTTATTCTTTCCTCTTCAAATAAAATATCACGATCAATATCAGCACCGAAAATATTTGAATTTTGGAAAAATTTTTTCCATCCTCTTAATGAAGCACCTGGTTTTCCATGTTTTCCCATATTTGATGGTATTGATGTGTTATTTGTCCCCAAACCAAGTTCAAAAATATTTAAATTTTCAAATTGTCTATTTTTAAAGAGAGGGTAATAAAATTGTGTATAATTATGAAGTAAAAAAGGCTGTGTTCCTCCCTTATCACTTCCGTAGAATTCCATTATTTGACATAATTCTGTTGGTTTTGTAAAATCTATATTTTCAGGTTTTTTAAAACTCATTATATATAAGTATTTGATAATATATATATTGAGTTTATCACTGATATGATTTAGACTGAAGTATATCTGTTTGGTTTGCGACGATTTCTTGTTGATCTTCTTGGTTCTGGTGTTGATGAAGCATTAGAACGCTTTGATTGATTTTTTTTATTATTTGGTATACCAGACATAATTAATTTGTTAATTACATTAGCATTTGTATCCGTAGGCATATTAACTTTTGTTGATTTATTAGTTGTATTCTTGCTGGTATTGGTGTTCATGCTGATGTTGGTATTATTACTAGTATTGGTATTCTTGCTAGTATTGGTATTCTTTCTGGTATTTGTGTTCTTACTTGTATTAGTTTTCTTGCTGGTATTGGTGTTCTTACTTCTTATAATTTTAACTTTATATTCATTTGTTCCAATTTTCTCAATATTAGCACTAGCACTGGTCATTATCTATTTACAATATTCTTTTTTTTCCTTTTATAGTTTTTCTTTTATTTTTACCACCTTGTGAGCGTCTAGATACTGGTCCTCCCCTAGATAATCTATAAGGAGCTTGTGATACTGCGGGTATAGATGGTGGATTTGTAGGTGGTAATGTTCTACCTTCGGCTATTTGTGAGCGAACTTGCTGAACTATTTTTGGAACAGGGGATTCACCTTGAGGTTCAGGAATACCTTTGGTTATAAAAATTCCAAAATTAAAAGTATATTCATCACCAATAGCACCTCCTATACTTTGTTTAACTCTTCTATTTTTACTTTTACGAGTTCTATTACCACCCCTACGAAAAGTAAAAATGCTATCATCGCCAAATTCAGTAAAATTTTGACCAGGAGCCACAAAAATTAAAAAATCATTTTCTTTAGATTGACGCACTAAAATTTTTATTAATTTTAATTTAGTACTAGAAAGATTCCATAATAACTTAGACACCTTGTGAGGATTTTGAATTTGTAAATATTGATTAGCCGATCTGCCTAATTTTTTACTAAAAAGATTTTGTAGTTGATTTAAGCTTTTTGTTGTATTTCCCTCTCGTTTTATTGATAAGTTATCAATATTAGTATCCAATGAACAAGCTATAAATTCTTTTATATGTGCTGTAAAACTTTCCTCAAAATTATCTGTCTGATATAATGTAAAACCATCAGGTATCATTTCAGATTTTGAACAATCTTTCAGCAAGGATGGAGGCAATGGTGGTAAAGTTCCAACTGCAGGTGGAACTTCTGCTGTTGCTGGAGGGGTGTTTTTATTATATTCACGAATATTTTCTAGAGGTTCACCTATTTCATTTCGCCAACTAACTCTAGATTTTATATTACTTTCTTTATCTTCATTCTCTACTAAATTTCTAAGCGGATTATAATTAATAGATTTTAAAACTTCATATAAACTTATTAATTTACCTATTTTATTTTTTTTATCTGATTCTGCCATATTTTTTACAATATTTTTTAATTGTGTATACTCCCCTGAAGATTCTAGATCTTTAAAAACTTCAAACATTTCATTCAAATCATAATTTTCAGGTAAATTTTCATCGTATAGACTCACTTGATTTAGAATAAATTCTCGTTTTTGATTATCAGGTAGATTTTCCAAAGAAGATTTTAGTACAATATCTAACCAATTTTCAGAAAAGGAATTTTCAGGATAAAATTGTTGAACAATATTTGAAACTAAATTCTGAGTGGACTCTTCGCCGAAATTAGATATACTTGAGCCTGAATTTGAATCAATATTAATATTAATTCCTGATAAATCAATTGCCTCTGGCTCTACCTCTGCCTCTGCCTCTACCTCTGCCTCTGCCTCTACCTCTGCCTCTGCCTCTGCCTCTACCTCTGCCTCTACCTCTGCCTCTGCCTCTTCCTCTAGTAAATTAAGTTTCTCATTTAATTTCTTTTCTTCTTCACTTCTCTCATTAAGAGGACGCATTTTTTTCCATAAATTATCATCATTAAACGGATTATATGTTCCAGCAGCACTTACAGATCCAATATTTGTAAATGTATTTATAATATTTGTGGCATTTAATTCCCCTTCCAATCCAAGAGATTTTTCCATAGTTTTATAGTAAATAAATAACATTATAAATTTTTTAACTGAATTTTTTTGTAATTCATTATCTATATTTTTATATTCACTTAAATAATTTTTTATGGATTCTAAAGTGTCAAATAATATTTTTAAAAAGTAGCCTTCAGCCTCCATTTCCTCAATAATTTCATTGAATCTTCTCCAATCTGCTGAATTTTTTTGACCAAACTGTTTCTTACCCTCTTTATATAGTTCATTTAATTTTGGTATAATGAAAACTGCAGGCATTGGAAAATTATTCAAAATACTAAGGGCTGTTTCTTCATTTGTAGGTAATGGTGGTATATGTTCTTCATATAATTCTCCATCCATATATCTCATAAAATCAAAGAATGTTATCAACAATGCTTGAAAATATTCTTGTCTTTCACCCTTAAAGACATTTCCGCATTCTTGTTGCCACAGAGACTCCATTAAATTATAGTTATTATCCTCCCTAAAAAACTGCAGAACGGGTTGAAATGCTTCCCATGTTGTTTTCTTTTCAGCATATAGTTTAGCATAGGCTTTTAATTCAGATAAATTACTATTTTCAGTTAATTTATCCAAAAGATAATTACATGCCTGAATTTTCAATGATATACCATCACTTACTTTTACTATTTTTCCTGATATTCCTGACAAATCACTACCATTATTTCTTGTATTTTTTTCTAATTCATCTTCATCTTCATCTGAAAATGGCTTATAATCTGGAACAATCTCTCTAGCTCTAAATAATTTTCTGAATGAATTTAAAATACCTGATAATATACCCTGTTTCTTTTCAGGAATAGATTCTTCCTCCAAAGGTCGCAAACTTTCATCAAAAGCTCCAGAATTTATACTATCATCTTCAACAACAATTGGTGTGGTTATTTCAATTATAGGGACTTTTAGGGCTCTAATTATACTCATAGCAACTTTATGGGCTAATTCAGGATTTTCATTTAATAGTTTTAGACATTTTACTTTTAGCTGTAGTTTTTTCAGGTCTTCTAAATTTGGTATTGATGACTGAGCTGGTACTAAAGTATTTTCAATACTTTTAGCTGAACAATCTTCTGAATTTAAATTATTATACTTATCCTTAAAAATTTTACCATAAATAAATTTATCATATATTTCTACAGCCTTTAATATTAAAATAAAGTCACTAGCAGGAAGATTATCTTTATCACAATTTCCTCCTGAAATTACTTTAAATAGAAAATAGCGAAAGTGTACTATTAAACTATTCTGTATTTTTAGGAATTTATTCCAGTTTGTCTCAATATCATCTTCCTGATAATTTGCTAGATTCTTTCTATCTTCATCTGTAAGTCTTAGTAAACTCCATAATACTTGGCATACCGACCCTTCTAATTGTTTAATATTTGGATCTGTAAGAGTTCTGTAGTTTGCTTCTAGCTCTAATTCAGGCTTAGATGTAGGTGTGGTGTTTTCTAATTGTTCTGTAGCTGTTTCTTCAATATCATCTTCTATTAATTTTACATATTCACCACTTGAGTCTAAAACTCTTCCAGAATGAAAAAGATCAAAAAATCCAGAAAGAGTATCCTGAAAATTACGATAAAGAGTGGCATAAAAAGGCTGTGGTTTTGAAGAAAGTATGGCAAATTTCTCAGCATTTTGTCTGCGCTGTTCATTTGTTTTTTCAGAATAGGAATTATAAGAAGTTACAATTGAAAGAAATAGAAGTTTATCAGGCGATAATTCACTTTCAATAAGATATTGTGTTTGATTTTTATCAAATATTTCCATTAATAATCTATCAATCTCGCCCATATCATCAATAGAATCAGCAAAAGGAGTATATAATCTTGTAAAAGTCTCCCAGTCTTTGTTTTTGGCAGCTCTATTTAATAATTGGATACTGTCAGTAAAAATTTTACTATCAAAAGGTAATCCGCCAATTAATTCTATTAATCTATCTATATTTGCTTTATCTTCTGGACTTAAAGGGGGTGGTTCTGGTGCTGGTGCTGGTGCTGGTGCTGGTGCTGGTGCTGGTGCTGGTGCTGGTGCTGGTGCTGGTGCTGGTGCTGGTATTGGT
>Ga0214917_10001665_pt1 | contig 28332 bp, 32 predicted proteins | sample LL_1208_BB_MetaG_FD_177983 | JGI IMG/M metagenome (GOLD analysis project Ga0214917, IMG submission 177983) | Freshwater microbial communities from Lake Lanier, Atlanta, Georgia, United States - LL_1208_BB | ecosystem: Environmental > Aquatic > Freshwater > Lake | place: USA: Georgia | collected... | reverse complement strand
GACTGCCCATGACGCATGCTCCCAGCAACGAAACCAACCCTTTTGCCGTCAAGTTCACCTCACCCAAAGGAGAAGTTTGCTACGTACTAGCGCATCAGCCCAAGTCTTTTGCCTGGCGCGACCGTGGTGCTCGACCGCACGCTTGGAAGCAAGTGCCCCCAACGGTCTTTGAGTCAGCATGTGAAGAACTAGACAGCATCATTTCAATCTGCGTCTAAACACACTAGGAAACCAGCCAGGCGTCTGGAAGGAGTACGCGACTTGTAACGGCATGTCACATGAACTAAAATGCAGTGTCATGGGATACCGTTTATTCTATTATGGTACTCGTCACCCCAGAGAAGATCGCATCCGTGATGGAGCTGTCTCCGCCTCCCCACTCCTTTGCAGAACTCGTTCTAGCAAAGTCGATGCATTACCGTGAATTATTAATTCTCTGTCTGTCTCAGAGAGGCTAGATTGAAGAATACTGGTAAGAGTTTTATCACTATCAAAAATCGGGCAATCAGTGCCTAACACCACGCGGTCTGCACCAAAAACTGCTACAGCTTGTTGTATTGCCTGAGAGCCAAGTGAAGAGCAATCGACCCAAACCCCACGAGTTCGACTTGAAGGTAGATCCTGACTAGGGTCTCGCAATTGGAGCATGTGGTCCATGCGCTCTACCACGGCAGGGAAAGTTCCTCCTAGGTTTGCTACTTGAACAGTTATGTTGCGCCATGGAGATAAAAAATCTGAAAGTAGTAAAGTAACCATTGCTTGACCAACTTCGTGCTGCACTTCTAAAGCACGTCGTGCTAGATCATGATCTGGAGGTGAAGCAGGTAAGGCTCCACTATCGGGCGTGCGCCCAGGATGTACAAAGAAATGTGCTCCAAGCTCCTCGCCTATTTCGAAAAGAGGAAGGAGGCGGGCTGCAGTTGCCTCACTACGAAAAGCATCGACAGGCAAAATTGCACCTAGTAGCCCGAGCTCGAGTCGAGCTCTGCGAAGTTCAGCTACGGCAGCATCTATGTTCGCCCAAGGTAATGAGGCTAGTCCGCAAAAATGCTTGGGATATGTCCTACACAGTTCAGCGCAAGCATCATTAAAGGTTCGAACCAGCGGAATCGCTTGTTCCAGTGGCAGACTGTCGACTCCGAATAGGCCAGGTAATGACAGCATTTGCTTTACCACTCCCAAGCTTGACATCAATTCAAGTCGAATTAGTGGGTCTTCATAGTGTTCATTGAAGTTCAAAATGCCAATTGGCATCACTAGGCGCTCTTTGCCTTCAGGCAGTAATTCAATGCGAGGGACCAAACCCTTTCGTTCACGAAGTGCTTCAACCAAAAGTGGTGGCACCCAATGAGCATGTAGGTCGATCGCATCCCTCACCATTTTTACTCGGCCTTCGCGCCTGAGGTTTTTACGACCTCGCCCCATCGTGTAACTTCGTTATCAATGAATTTAGCAAATTCCTGTGGCGTTGACACCGAGGGCGTAGCGCCAACTCCGGCGAGCATTTCCCTCACATCACTTTGTTGCATGATTTTTGATATCTCTGCATTAAGGCGTGCGATTACTGCAGGTGGCGTGCCAATTGGAGCAACAATACCAAACCAGGGCTCTACATCAAAACCAGCCAGGCCGCTTTCTGAGATGGTTGGCACATCGGGTATTGCTGGAGAACGTTTTCCACTGGGAGTGGCCAGCATGTTCAGCTTGCCACTGGAGATATGAGGTTTAGCAATTGCATATTGTAAAAACATAGCTGAAACTTGGCCGCCTAGCAAATCTGTGGTAGCTGGTCCGTTTCCCTTGTATGGGACATGATTTAAATCAACCTCTGCACGTGTTTTTAAAAGTTCCAAAGCCAGGTGCGCTCCCGTTCCAACTCCGCCGGAAGCAAAATTGATTTTTCCTGGACGAGCTTTTGCTAATGCAAAGAATTCGGCCATATTCTTTGCTGGTAAAGAGGGGTTAGTGACAAGAACCATGGGCGACCATGCTGCACGAATAACAGGACTGAAATCCTTACGCGCGTCGTAGCTAAGTCGACCTTGCATCAGGCTTTCGTTGATGGCTAAATCAGGGGCAACTAGTAGCAATGTGTAACCATCTGCAGGAGCCCGAGCAACTATATTTGTACCAATAGTGCTACCACCACCTCCTTTATTGTCAACGATGACGTTTTGTCCAAGTCGCGGTTGAAGTTGATTAGCCAACATGCGCCCAAGAATATCTGTAAAACCGCCAGGCGGATAAGGCACAACTAACCGTATTGGTTTATCCGGGTAATTCGCTTGGCCAAAGCTTACTGAAAAAGAGCCTAAAGCAAGTAAAGTAAAAACGGCACGAAGAAAAAAACGAAGCATTGCGTCTCCCTAATTTAAAAGTCTAAAAGCACAAAATCTAGAATCCATTGATCATTACAAAGGTACGCTAAATAGATACTTGAAATTTTAAAGATCATGCTGTCTTTTTTGAGCAGAGCCAGATTCTCTAAACTGCGATAGTGGGGGCATTAAATAGCGCCGAAGGTCACTGAGATCAGCGGCCGGATCAGCAGCAATGGGGCGTGTGCCAGAAATAGTTACGCGTTCCATCAAACGGCGTTGTGGATAGTAATCATGCAAGGCTGAGTGTTGGACATTTCGGTTATCCCAAAAAACAAGCATATTAGGTTCCCAGCAATGACGATACTGGTATTCATGCACTAGTGTCTTGCGATAGAGCATTTCTAGAATCATTTTGCTTTCATCCTCAGCCATTCCTTTGATATAGAGAGTGAACTGGGGGTTTACAAAGATGACCTTCTTGCCGGTTATCGGATGAACCGTGACTACGGGATGAGTCGTAGGGGGATATCGATCTTCAAAATGGCGTAATTTTGCTATGCCAGCAGCGTCGGATGGGAAAAGACTACGAAAGGGTTTGAAATCATGAACAGCTTCGAGGCCAGACAAAAATCGCTGCCAGCGGTCTGATAGACCCTCATAAACAGCGGACATGCTGGCAAACGCAGTGTTACCTCCGTATTCTGGAATAATTTTGGAGTACAACGCTGTACCCATAGGTGGAGCTTCGCGAAAGGTTTCGTCCGTATGCCAAATGTCGGTTGGTGCAGGAGGATTGCCTTCCTTGTTGTCGTAGACAATTAATTCAGGCACGTCTGCGCTGCTGGTAGAAAAAGGATGAACACTGAGTTCGCCGAAATAGCGTCCGAATCTTTTCAAGTCCTCGGATGAAATGATCTGATTAGGAAAAATCAAGACGCCGTGATTTGCATGAGCAAGTTTTAATTCTTCTACAGTTTCATTGGAAAGCGTTTGCGTCAGATCGATACCTTCTACCTTGGCACCCAGAAAGACACCAATTCTTTTTACTTTCAATTTATCACCAACAGCGAAATTTTTTGCTTGATTCAGGTCAGATGCCATAACCAATATCCCCTTTTTGATAAGCCGCACGCTCGGTTTTACTAGAACTGTAGGAGCTGATAAACAAATAAGATAATATTTTTTGGATCATACTATTCCTTCTAGTTATAGCCGTCGGTGTCTAATCTGCCGGCTTGAAACTCCTTAAAGTATTAAAGTATTGATCGATATTAACTTCAGCTAAATGTAATTAATGAAACTAATGAAACCGAACATCATCTATATCGTCTCTGACAACCTAGGTCCGGGGATATTTGCGAGGGCGACTATCTAATCTCAGACGCCCTATACCCCTAATATTTTGACATTATTTATATCAATGATGTTTCATTTCTTGCCAATGTAATCATGATGTAAGTTTGATTTTTGATCAAAAAGCTCCCAAAGTCCTCTGGGCATTATCATTGGCGTTCGATTTTCGCTTCATCGATCAACGCGTTCCATAGGGCGATCTCGGAGACCATCAGGTCTCGCATTTCCTGCGGGGTCCCGCCGCGCACTTCGCCGCCGATCTGCTCCAACCGGGCTCTCACCTCGGGCACCGCTAGCGCCGCCTGCAAGGCCGCGTTCAGGCGGTCGATTATGGGCCGAGGTGTGGCCGCCGGCGCAGCCAGACCCAGCCAGGAACGCACCTGGTAACCCTGAACACCGCTCTCGGCCACCGTCGGGGTATTGGGCAGGCCGGCCCAGCGGGTGGGGCCGGTCACCGCGATCGCCCGGAAGGTGCCCGACTGCACATGCGGCAGCACCGCTGTACCGGGGGTGATGATCATGTCGACTGTCCCGCTCATCAGCGCGCGCACCGAGTCGGCATCGCCCCTGTGAGGGATGTATAACAGTTTCGCGCCCGATTTGCTGGCCAGGAGTTCACCGACCAGATGCTGCGTGGCGCCCGGGCCGGCCGCCGCGTAAGTGATGATCCCGGGCGCCTGACGGTCCGCGGCGAGCAGCTGCGGCAGGGTGCTGTACTTGCCGTCGCTGCGCGTGGACAGGATGAAGGGAAAGAAGCTGATCGTGGAGATCATCGAGAAGCCGTCGACGCTCTTGTAGGGCAACTGTTTGTAAAGGGCCCCGGCTACCGAATGGCCGCCGCTGGCCAGCAGCAGCGTGTAGCCGTCCGCCGCCGCGCGCGACACCGCATCGGAGGCGATGGTGCCGCCCGCGCCCGTGCGGGCCTCCACCACGATGGGCTGGCCAAGGGTCTTGGACATCTCGTTGCCGATCAGCCGCGCCACCGTGTCGGCGTTTCCGCCGGGCGGGAAGCCTTGGAGGATCCGGATCGTCTGGTTCGGATAGTTCTGGGCCTGCGCGTGCAGGGCCAGCACGGTGGTGGCCAGGCCCAAAGCCAGGCCGATGAGGAAATGGCTTCGCATGTGTGTGTCTCCTAGGTTTTTCTTGAGCTATGAAGTGATACAGCTGTATCCCATGGCCATCGGGGTCGATGGCGAAAGGCGGTAACCCATGCCCTGAAACTGCTCCGCGGGCAGGAAATGCATCCGCACGCCCTCCGATCGCATGCAGACATAGAAATCCTTGATCTTTTCCGGGTCCATCACGTTGACTCAGAAGTGGCCGAGCCTGCGGATGCGAAAAGGCCGGGGCAGGCGCACGTTGTCGACCATGTATTCCTTTGCGGGCTGACCCAGAGTGGCATCTGTCATAAGGGTAGGGGATCTTGTCCGAGGGGAGTCGCGCGGTTCAGGCGATATGCTGACGGCCGTCCGAGAACGACACGCGTATGGTCATGCTGCCCTCATTGAGCAGCCAGGGCCGGATCTCGAACTGCCTGACGCCGCGCTGGTGCATCGGGTCAGCGCTGGCGATGGCATGGGCATCTTCGAGGGACTTGGCGCGCACGATGACCATACCGTCGCCCTCCCAAGACTGGTCGTCCGGTGTGAACAGGGGGCCCGCGCCCCACATCACGCCACGCCGCTCCAGATCGACCTGGTAAGCCAAGTGGACGGGCGTGACCTCGCGCATTTGCGCCAGCGTGACGCCCGGCGCGCGCCGCGTGAACACCACGTACAGGTCCATGCAAAGCATGTCCTTGCAGCGGTCCTTAACGTTCTGCTTACTCACTTGATCTGGTTGCATCCGACCTGCCTTTCCGTGCCAAGATGGCAAATTTGAGTCAATCGTATGGCTTTTTGCAAAAAACAGGGGCTCATACAAACCCTCGGTCGCATCCCCGTGGCGCAGAGCACGCGTTCCATAACCCCAAGGTCGCGATCTGCCGGGCGCGTCTTCAGGCCGTCGAGCCCACCAACTCCCGAGCGGCTCGCCGCAAAGCCTGCAGCCATCTGCGTTTGGGCGCTCAAAGAAAAACTCAAAGTGGTGGTACAACAGGCCCATTGTCTGGCCGAACAAGAGCACGAATTAGTAGTGAACACCCTGGCGGTGCCTTTGCGCGACATGCGCGGGGATACGTTGGCCGCGCTGAATCTGGTGCGCTCCCTGATTTGAGGCGGTGGCGGACTGTCCATGCTTGATCCTGCACCTGGGCGCTTCAGACAATCTCTGGTAATTCGGCGTTACTGGGCGAGGTGCGGCGCAGAATTTGCAGCAGTTTTTGCGCCACTGGGGTCAGGGGTTGATTGGCGCGCACGATCATGGACACGTCGAGCCGGGGGGTGAGATCCCTTATGGGAAACATGATGAGGCGGCGGCCGTCAATGAGTTTTCGGATTAGCCTTTCGGGCAGCAGCGACAGGGAGTCCGAGCCCTCGAGCAAAGTCAGGGTGGTAATGAAGGACTGGGAGACGATGCTGGGCACCGGCGGCAACAGTTGGTGCGCCTTGAACACCGGAGCATACATAGAGCCCGGCCCCTCTTCGGGGCCGTGCAGCAACCAGTCGCAGTCGAGCAATTCAGATAGCGATTTAGCCCCAGCTTTGGGGTGGCCGACGCGGCCGGTGACCACCAGTCGGTTGTAATAAAGCCGCTCAACCAAAAATTCGGGTTGCTTACTTTTTCTAATTTGCGGATGTGCGCCTAAGGCGATATCTGCGAGGCCTTCGCGCAGCATTTGCAAGGTGTCCGGAAAAACTGCCTCGCGGATGTGCAGTTGCACTTTCGGGTATTCTTGCCGAAATCGGCCCAAGGCCTTAGGCAACAAGATCACCGAGGGGCTGGGGGACACGGCCAGGTTGATGGTGCCTTGTAAGTCTCCCCGCATTTGTTCGATTTGTTCTCGCAATCGGTCCACCTCTTTGGTGATGCCTCGCCCGCGCGTGACCATGGCTTGACCGAAAGGGGTCAGGATGACGCCCCTGGAAGTGCGCGACACCAACGAAACGCTGAGCTCTTCTTCCAAGCTTTGTAGCGATTTGCTCAGCGCCGGTTGGGTCACACCTACGCGCGTAGCTGCAGCACGGATGCTGCCGGTTTCAGCGATGGCCACTAGGGCCTGAATGTGGCTGAGCTTCAAAACATAGTGTCTCTGATATAAATTTTGGTTATCTCTGAAAACAAGAATTTTCTTGACCGATATTAAAGTGAATTTTACGCTTGCCGCAATGGAAAAACTAACACTTAGAGTGAGGGCTCGTTCAGAGTTGGCCCAAGGCATTGTCGAATGGACTTTGGCAGATGCCGAGGGTAAACCATTAATTGGTTATCACGCTGGTGCGCATTTGGATGTTTTCATGGCGCCCGGATTGACGCGCGCCTATTCCTTGACCCAACCCAGCGCCGGGCAACCGACTTTGGACTATGTGATTGCAGTTGCCTTAGCAAAGCAAAGCCGAGGCGGCTCAGCCCACATGCACCAACAGTTGCAAGTGGGGAGCACGGTGCAGGTGGGAATGCCACGCAACTTTTTTGCCATGGTTGACAGCGATGCCCCGGTTTTGTTGATTGCCGGGGGCATTGGCATCACTCCCTTGCTTGCCATGGCGCGTGAACGGCAGGCTCAGGGTCGGGGTTGGCGCTTCGTGTTGGCCGCCCGATCGCGACGCCACGCAGCTTATGTGGAGACTTTGCAGGCAATGCCCGGCATGCTGCAGACCCACTTCGACGAGGAACATGACGGTCAGCCGCTGGACGTGCGGTCGGTAATGAGTGGCTTGGCCTCGGCCACTCACGTATATTGTTGTGGCCCCAAGCCCTTGATGGACAAGGTAATGGAGGTTGGCTTGGATTTGGGTCACCCAGTCAAACAGCTGCATTTTGAATCGTTTGGAGGCGACGCGCCAGCTCCGCAAGAGGGCGATCATGCCTTTGTGGTCGAGTTAACGCGATCTGGGCAAGCGGTGAACGTCCCGGTGGGGGTGAGCATTTTGGACGCGTTGGAAGCTGCCGGGGTGATCGTGCCTTCGGTTTGTCGAGAGGGAAGTTGCGGATCTTGCGAGTGCATGGTGATCCAGGGAGAGGTGGATCACCGCGATCAGATCCTGAGCGAGCAGGAGCAACTGGCTAATAAGAGCTTGATGATTTGTGTGTCTCGCGCCAAGGGCGAGCGCTTGAAGTTAGATGTTTAGGTACTGCGGTGGATTTGAGGAGACAGATGAAGTCACATTTTGAACACGTGCTGGATATGAAGTTGGGGGATCTGGACCGGAGCATTTTTTCGGATCCGCAGACCTTTGAGTTGGAGCTCGAGCGCATCTTTGCCCGCTGCTGGCTGCTTTTGGGACATGATTCAATGTTACCCAAGCCGAATGATTTTTTCACCACTTACATGGGGCGCGATCCGGTGATTGTGACCCGCAAGGCCGATGGCACGATCGGTTGCTTTTTGAACATGTGCCGGCATCGGGGCAACCGAGTCTGTCGTGCCGATGTGGGCAATGCGCGGGCATTCAGTTGCCCATTTCATGGCTGGACATTTGGCAACGATGGCCGACTGAGCAATGTGCCTGGTTACAAGGAAATCTACTTGGAAAAGCTAGACCTAGATGCGCACGGTCTGGTGCCGGTGGCGCGCATCGACAGTTATAAGGGCTTGCTGTTTGCCACGTTTGATACCAGTGCTCCTTCGCTGTTGGAGTTTTTGGGTGACATGGCCTGGTACCTAGACATGATTTTGGATCGGCGTGCTGGAGGCATTGAGTTTTTGCCCGGCACTCACAAATGGTTGGTGCATACCAATTGGAAGTTTCCGGTAGATAACTTCATCGGCGACAGCTACCACGGCCCAGTCAGTCACAAGTCGGCTTGGGTGTCTGGTTTTGAGGGTATGCCAAGGCGCAAAAGCGGTTATGGCTATGAGGGCTTTCAGGTCAACCCCGGTGGCGGTCATGGTTTTGGTGTTCGCTGGGCGGAAAACCGGGATCAAGTCTTTGAGATGGCATTGCCTGAATTTTTGGACTATGAAAAAGAGCGACTGGAAGAGTCGATCAGCCGTTTGGGCGATTTGCGCGGCCTGCATTTCTCGCCCATGCACGCCTCGATTTTTCCGAACGTATCGCTGTTGTGGCAAGGCGGAGCGATGCGGGTCTGGCACCCCAAGGGTCCCAAACTTACTGAAGCATGGGGTTGGTGCTTTGTCGACAAGGCCGCCCCGGAGGCTTACAAGCGAGAAAAAGCCTTGCACATGGTGCAGCGCCACGGCACTAGCGGCACCTGGGAGGCCGATGATGTGGACAATTGGGTCCAGTGTCACTCGGCTTCCGAGGGTTATGTCTCAAGGCGATACCCGCAAAATCTTGAGATGGGCCTAGGCGACGAAATCAATGACCCGCAGTCGATTCACCCGGACATTCGGGGCCGCTTAGGTAAATTCCAGTCTGAGATCAATCAGCGCGGTTTTTATCAGCGCTGGGCAGAGATGATGGACGACCCAAGCGTGCCGGCGGTGCCGAATATGAGTCGGCGCGATGCTTGCAAGGTGTCATCTTGAGCGCCGGTCTCGATTTGAACTTGGATTTGTGGTTCAGGGTGCAAGCCTTTTTGGTCCGCGAGGCACGCCTGAAAGACGACCATCAATTGACCGATTGGTTGGCTCTGTTCAGCGATGACTTGCGTTACTGGATGCCGGTGATCACCAACCGTATAGGCCGCGATTTGGGTAAGGAAATGAGTGCCTTTGGCGAAGTCGCGCACTTTGATGACGACAAGACCAGCTTGACCAATCGGGTCAAGCGCTTGCAGACCGGAATGGCTTGGGCCGAGACGCCGCCTTCGCGCACGCGTCACCTGCTGGGTAATGTGGAAATCATGGCGGTGGCGCCCGATGGCGTTTTGCAGGTGCGCAGCAATTATTTAATGTACCGCTCGCATCTTGAGCACGACCATGAGTTATTCAGTGGCTACCGCTTGGATCATTTGCGCCCGCACGGCGACGCCTGGTTGATATGTCGGCGCGACATCATCCTAGATCAGTCGGTCGTGACGCAAAAGAACCTGGGCATCTTTTTCTAACATGAGTGTCTTGCATACACTCTCGCGACTCAGTCAGGTCAGTCTGTCAGGCCGGGTGGCAGTGGTGACCGGCGCCGCCATGGGCATTGGCAGCGCCATAGCGAGCGAACTCGCTGGTTTGGGCGCTCGCGTGGTGGTGGTCGATGTCAATGAAAACGAGGCACTGCAGATGGCGCAGACCTTGCATGCGGCGGGTGCTGAGGCGATGGCATTGGCTTGCGACATCGGTCAAGCCGAGCAGGTAGCCGCTAGCGCCGAAAGGGTATTTCGTCAGTGGGGCGGCCTAGATGTGCTGGTCAATTGCGCCGGCGTGGGGTCTGAGCCGGGCCTGCCCTACACCCGATGCTCACCGGATTCTTGGCGACGCACCCTGAACATCAACTTGATGGGTGCGGTGCACTGGTGCGCCCAGGCGCGTGAGGCGCTGCTGGCCTCTGCAGCCGGACGGGTCATCAACATTTCTTCAGTCACCGGCGTGATTTCAGCCCCCTACATGCCGGCATACAGCGTTTCCAAGGCGGCCCTGATTTCGTGGACCAAGGTGCTGGCGCGCGATTTGGCTCCGTCGGGTGTGACGGTCAACGCCGTTTGCCCTGGGTTCATCCGCACGCCGATGTGGGGTGAGTTGGCCGGTCGTGTTCCGGCGACAACGGGTGCGTCCGTTGCCGACGGTGATGTGTTTGACCAGCGGGTGCACACGCTGGTGCCGATGCAAAAGCCGCAAACTGTTGAAGATGTGGCGGCTTGCGTCGGATTTTTGGCCACCGATTTGGCGTGTCACATCACCGGGCAGGTCATAGGGGTCGACGGCGGAGTCACCATTTGATTTCAGATCAACATGAAAAAAGTCAATAACATCCTTTTCATCATGTGCGATCAGCTGCGTGCCGACTATTTGTCGTGCTATGGGCATCGCACCTTGCAGACGCCGCACATCGACGAGATCGCTCGCCGGGGCGTGCGCTTTGACCGGGCTTATTGCCAATCGCCCAATTGTGGCCCTTCGCGGGCATCGTTCTACTCTGGTCGTTATGTGTTCTCTCACGGAGCCACCTGGAACTTCATCCCCCTGCCTTTAGGTGAGCAGACGCTGGGCGATCATTTGCGCCAAAGCGGCATGCGGGTTGCGGTGGTAGGTAAAACCCATATGTTTGCAGACCGCGATGGTTTGTCGCGTTATGCCCTGGGACCAGAAAGCGCCCAAAGCCGTTATGCGGCCGAGGCCGGATTTGAGCCTTATGAGCGAGACGACGGCATCCACCCCGATGGCAAGGTGCCGCCCAATTTGGCTTACAACGAGTATTTGCGACGCCACGGCATGGACGGTGACAACCCTTGGCACATCTGGGCCAATTCGGGCGAAGACGAGAAAGGCAACATCGCCAGCGGTTGGTATTACCGTAACGCCCACTTGCCGACGCGGGCGCCGGATGAGCACGGCGAGACCGCCTACATGACAAATCGGGCGATGGACTTCATGACCGAGCAAGGCGACAAGCCGTGGTTGCTGCACCTGTCCTACATCAAGCCGCATTGGCCTTACATCGTCCAAGCGCCGTATCACAAAATGTATGGACCCGAGGACATCCAGGCCCCGATCCGGGCCGATCACGAGCGTGAAGACGATCACCCGGTTTTCGCCGGCTATCGGCGCCATCCGGAAGGGGTGGCGTTTTCGCGCTATGCCGATCGATTGAATGTGATTCCGGCCTACATGGGTCTGGTCAAGCAAGTCGACGATCACCTGGGCCGTTTGTTTGCCTTCATGAAGTCGCGCGGGCTGTGGGAAGACACCCTGATTGTGTTCACCTCAGATCACAGCGATTATCTGGGTGATCATTGGTTGGGGGAGAAGGAATTCATGTACGAGCAGGGCGTTCGGATTCCGATGATCATCGCCGACCCCTCTTCGCCGCAAACCCATGGCACAGTCAGCCAGGCTTTGGTTGAGGCAATCGATCTGGTGCCCACGTTTTTGGACACTTTGGGGCAGCCCATGCCCCAGCATTGGCTGGAGGGGCTGTCTTTGCGGCCCCTATTGCAAGGCCAGGCGGGATCGGTGCGCGAGGCGGCGTTTTCGGAGCTGGATTACTCCATTTACGGCGCAGCCCGCGAATTGGGCCTCAAGCCCCATCAAGCCCGGATGGTGATGGCGCGCAGCGATCGCTTCAAATACATCCACTATGACGGTTTGCCACCGCAGTTGTTTGACATGCTGGACGATACGCAGGAATTGCGGGATTTGGGACGCGATCCTGGCTATGCCCGGGTGCGAGATGAGCACCTGGGCTTGGTATTTGACTGGATGCGCAAACGTCGAAATCGAGTCACCATCTCGGATACTGACATCATGAGGCGGACCAATCCGGCAGCAGCTGGTGGCGTGATCATTGGACAGTGGTGAGGAAAGTAATCATGAGCAATGCCATTTTGCCGGAACATTTTTTCATGCCCGACGCCTGGTACGTGGCCGCATGGCCGCATGAAGTCGACGACCAACGGCCGCTGGCGCGTACCATCCTGGGCCAGGATTTGGTGTTGTTCCGAATGGCCGATGGGCAGGCGGTGGCGATGGAAGACCGCTGTGCGCATCGGCTGACACCCTTGTCCGTTGGGCGGATCGAGCCTGACGGCATCCGTTGCATGTACCACGGTGTCAAATTTGGCGCTGCCGGTCAATGTGTGGAGATTCCGGCACAGCCGCAAGGCCATCCCAACATGTGCGTGCGCCGTTATCCCCTGGTGGAAAAGGACGGTTTTTTGTGGATCTGGATGGGCGTGCCCGAGCAAGCCGAAGCCACCAAGATCCTCGATGCCCCTTGGGCACACGACCCCCGCTGGGCTCCGTCTCAGGGCTATTTGCATGTGCAAGCCCACATGAGTCTGGTCGCGGATAATTTGCTGGATTTCGGCCATCTGCCCTTTGTTCACCCCAACACCGTCGGTGCGGTGCAACAAGCGGATTTTTCGACCCAGGTCACCCCCTTGTCCGAGGGGGTGCAGACCGATCGCTGGTACATCAATGTGCCGGCATCTCGTTTTCATCAGTCGGTGGGTAGATTTGCCGGTAATGTAGATGCTTGGCATTGCTTCCGTTGGCATTTGCCGGCCGTCATGTCGCTCGACTCGGGCTCTGCCCCCACCGGCACCGGGGCGCGCGACAAGCCGCACGGCAAGCGCGAAGGCGCCATTGAGTTTCATCATATTGCGGCACTCACGCCGCAAGATGAAGAACACACCCATTATTTCTGGATCCATTGGCGCAATTTCGAAGTGGACAACCCGGAGATGACCGGGATCGTGCATCGCAACATCATGGCGGCTTTTAGCGAGGACCAGGCCATGGTGGAAGCCCAGCACAAGGCGGTGCGCCGGGGCAGCCAGACGGTGCCCAAGGCCATCATGGCAGACAAGGCCCTTAACATCGTGCGACAACAAGTCAAGTGGCGAAAAGGGTCTGAGCCGCCATGACCCGCCCACGCAATGTCTTGTTCATCATGTGCGATCAGCTGCGGGCCGATCATTTGTCTTGCTATGGGCACCCGCACTTGCACACACCGAACATCGACGCTCTGGCCGCCCGTGGGGTGGTGTTTGATCGCGCCTATGTACAGTCGCCGGTGTGCGGCCCCTCGCGGATGAGCTATTACACCGGTCGCTACATGCATGCGCATGGGGTGAGCTGGAATTTTGTCCCGCTCAAAGCCGGCGAGATGACGATCGGCGATCATTTGAGGCCTTTGGGCGTGCGCAGTGTGCTGGTGGGTAAAACCCACATGCGCGCCGACCATGCCGGGATGTCGCGCATGGGCATCGACCCAGACTCTGCCATCGGTGTGCGCATGGCCGAGTGCGGATTTGAGCCTTTTGAGCGGGATGATGGCATTCATCCTTATTCGGGGCATGACCCCGACCCGAACTACTCGGACTATTTGCGCGCTCAGGGTTTTGGCGGCGATAACCCCTGGGAGGCTTGGGCCAACACGGTGGTGGATCGCGATGGCACCCTGCGCTCGGGGTGGTACCTGAAGTACAGCCATTTGCCGGCCCGCATCCCGAACGAGCATGCCGAAACGCCTTACACCACGCGCCGGGCGATCGATTTCATGCGCCAGGCCGGGGATCAGCCCTGGCTTATGCACCTGTCGTACATCAAGCCGCACTGGCCCTATGTGGTGTCGGCCCCATACGCTGGCATGTATAGCCCCGAGCATGCCTTGCCGGTCGTTCGAGATCCCGGCGAGCGGAGCGATCCGCACCCGGTCTATGGGGCCTTCATGAACCACCGAGTGTCGCGCAGCTTCGCCCAGACCGAGGTGCGCGATGCCGTGATGTCGGGCTACATGGGTCTGGTCAAGCAGATCGATGACAGCATCGGCGAACTGATGGTTCATTTGAAGACATCAGGTTTGTTGGAGCAGACACTGATTGTTTTTTGCGCCGACCACGGCGACTACTTGGGTGATCACTGGTTGGGCGAAAAAGAGTTTTTCCACGAGCCTTCCATTCGTACGCCTTTGATCATCGCGGACCCGGACCCGCGCGCCGATGTCTCCCGGGGCACGCGTTGCAACGCGCTGGTGGAGTCGGTGGATTTGTTGCCCACCTTTTTGGATGTGTTCGGCGGTCCGGCGGTGCCGCATGTGCTCGACGGTCAATCCCTGAGGCCATTTTTGTTTGGTCAAACGCCCACCGATTGGCGCCAAGTCGTGGTGAGCGAATACGACTATTCCTTTCAGGATGCCCGGATTGAATTGCAAACCCCACCCCGCGACTGCTGGTTGCGAATGATTTTTGACGGCCGCTGGAAATACATTTTGGCCGAGGGCTATCGACCCATGATGTTTGACCTTGCGAGCGATCCCCACGAATTCAATGATTTGGGCGACAGCAAGCAACCCCTTCATGTCGAAGCCCGACAGCGGATGCGGGAGATGCTTTTTTCTTGGGCGCGCCAACCACGTCAGCGGGTGACCGTGCCCGATGGCCTGATTGCCAGCACCGAAGTGCAAGCCCGAATCACCGAGTCGGGAGTGTTGATCGGTTACATTGACGAACAAGACCTGATCGAGCAACGCAAGACGTTTAAGCCGCGTTTTGCGTCCAGCAATCCCTTGGTCAAGCGCACCCTGGACCGACTGACCCAACCCATCAATCCCCTTGAAGAGGATCCGGCATGAGCCTGCATGAAACCCCTGATATCACCCCGCACAACCAAAGCCTGGACGGGGTGAGCTGGAATATTTTGGGGCAGGTCTACACGCCCAAGCAGATGAGCGAAGACAGTTTTTCGTGGCATGCGGTGTTTCCGGAGGAAACCTTTGTCCCGCCCCACACCCACGCCTATCAGGATGAGTACATCTATGTGCTGGAAGGGCGCATTGACCTGATCCTGGATGGCCAGGCTCGCTCGGCCCATGTGGGCGATCTGGTACGCATGCCGCGCGGCATTCCGCATGCCTTTTTCAACAATTCCGGCAAACCCGCCAAGGCCCTGTTTTGGGCTGCGCCAGCGGGCAAGCTGGTTGACCTGTATCGTCGCATCCACAACATGTCGAGCCCCGCCCAAGTGGTGGAGGTGGCTCGCGAGTATGGGGTGTATTTCGAACCACCGGTTTCATCCGCCGCCTGAGAGGGCATTTTTTTCATGGCATATCAACAGGAGACAATCATGAAATTTCATCGCAGAAGCATCGCATTGGCATCTCTGTGTCTGGGCTTGGGCCTGGCCAGCACTGCCGCGCAGGCGCAACAAAAATTGTTGCTCAATTCATTCATCGGGGTGAATCACCCCATCACGACGCAGATCATCAAGCCCTGGGCCGATGATGTGGCCAAGGCCACCCAAGGCCGGGTGGTGATCGAGGTCGCCCCCACCAGTCTTTCGGCACCGCCTCAGCAACTCGATGGGGTGACCAAGGGGGTATTTGACATTGCCTATCAGTTCCATGGCTTTTTGGCACCCAAGGTTAAGCTCACCAATGTGGCGCATCTGCCTTTTGTGAATACCTCGGCCAGGGGCAGCTCGGTGGCCTTGTGGCGCACCTATGAAAAATTCTTCGCCAAAGCCAACGAGTTGCCCGATGTGCAGGTCCTAGGTTTCTTTGTTGGCGCTGCGGGCCCCATTTACGCGATGAAGAACCCGATCAACAGCATGTCCGACCTCAAAGGCACCAAGATGTATGCCCTGCCCGGCGTTCCGGCTCGGATGTTTGAAGCCGGTGGTGCCGGCGTGGTGGCCGCGCCTGCGGTGCGTAGCCATGAAATCATTTCGGGCGGCACGGTGGACTCGTTTGCAGGTTATGCGGCAATGGACGCCGATGCTTTCAAAACCCTGCAATACGCCAAGGAAGTGATTGATGTGCCGGGTCACCTGACGATGCCGGCTTTTGCTTTTTTCATGAACAAGAAAAAGTGGAATACCATTGCCCCTAAGGATCAGGAAGCCATCATGGCGCTCTCGGGGGAAGCTTTCTCGCGCCGGTTTGTCGTTTATGACAACGTTGACGATCGCGTGCGGGCCGAGTCCAAGGCCAAGGGCCTGGTTTACAAAGAGGCCAGCCCCCAGTTTGTGGCCGAGTTGAAAAAACTGGCTGAGCCGATCGAGGCCGCCTGGTTGGCTGACGCCGCCAGCCTGGGCGTGGACGGCAAGGCTGCCTTAGCCTTTTTCAAGGAAGAAGCCGTCAAGAATAAATGACGTTTCCCTAGTCCGGCCCCGACCGCCGCAAGGCGGTCGGGTTTCGCATGATAAATGGAGACAAACATGAGTGAAACGCAGGCCATACCCGTGCATGACGATGCTTTGGACCGCTGGCTGGGTTGGATGTCCTCTGTGCCTTTGGGGCTGATTGTGGTGTTGACCTTTTTCGATGTGTTTGCGCGTTATGTTTTTTCGGCGCCGATCAAGGGTAGTCTGGAGATCATCCAGTACGCGATGGCCCTGAGCATCTTTGCCGCTTTGCCCCTGGTCACGCGACATCGGGGCCATGTGACGGTTTCGTTGATCGATGGCTTGTTGGGGGATTCGGCTATCCTTTGGAAAACTCGGGTCTGTGATGCCATCAGTTTTCTGGCCTTGGCGCTGATGAGTTGGCGTCTGTGGATCTATGCCGGAGAGTCGATCGAGCAAAAGCAGCAAACCATCGTCCTGGCTTTGCCGCAGGGACCCCTGGTCTATGTTTTGGCCGTCTTTGCGGCAGTCAGCAGTACATTGGTGCTTTGGGGTCTGTGGCGTTCGGTGTCTCGTCAGGGAGCCTCATCATGACCACGGCCGTGATCGGATTTGTGGTGCTGTTTTTGCTCGCTTTTGGCGGGGTGCCCCTGGGGCTGGCCATGCTGCTCGCAGGCGTCGGCTGCTTCGCCTATGTGCGGGGTTCCGATGGTGCTTTGGCCATGTTGGCGCAGATCATGGTGGACTCGTCGGCCAACTACGGCATGTCGGTGTTGCCGATGTTCGTGTTGATGGGCATTTTTGTCCACCGGGCCGAGATCAGCGAGGAGTTGTACGACGCAGCCAATGCATGGCTCGGTCACTTCAGGGGCGGCTTGGCGCATGCCACGGTGGCATCTTGTGCCTTGTTCGCGGCCATTTCAGGCAGTTCCATTGCCACGGCGGCCACAATGAGCCGGGTGGCGATCCCGCCCATGCGGCGACTGGGTTATCACGACCGGCTATCGACCGGTTCGGTCGCTTCAGCGGGTGTGTTGGGGGTGCTGATTCCGCCCTCGGTACCCTTGGTGTTGTTTGGCCTGTTGACCGAGACCGACATCCGCAAGTTGTTCATCGCCACCATCATCCCGGGCTTGTTGCTGACCTTGTTTTTCATCATCGCAGTGTGGGTGACGGTCAGTCTAAATCCCGCGTTGGGCCCTCGTGGTCCCAAATTCACCCTGAAGCAAAAATTCATCGCCCTCAAAGGGGTGTGGTCGGTCATCGCCCTGTTTGTTTTTGTCATGGGGGGCTTGTACAGCGGGGTGTTCACGGCCACCGAGTCGGCTGGCATCGGCGCCATGGGAGCATTTGCCTTTGCGGTGGCCCGTCGCAAGATGAACCTGCGGGTGCTAGTGAGTTGCTTGGTCGAAACGGGCAAGACCACCGCCATGATTTTTACGATCATTTTCGGTGCTTTGGCCTTTGCCAATTTCATCACCTTGACGGGCATGACGGTGCAGCTAGTCGACTGGATCCAGCAACAGGGTTTCAGCGTCTATGGCGTGCTGATCAGCATGTGCATCATTTATTTGGTGCTGGGCTGCCTGATGGAGGCCATGGGCTTGATGCTCTTGACAGTGCCGATGTTCACGGCAGTGGCAGTCGGCATGGGCGTGAACCCGATCTGGTTTGGTATTTTTGTGACGGTCATGATCGAAGTGGGGATGCTGACACCGCCGGTGGGGATGAATGTCTTCACCGTCAAAACGCTCACCCCCGATGTGTCCTTGGCCACCATTTTCAGGGGGGTCATGCCGTTTCTAGTGGCCAATTTGGCTCTGGTGGCTTGCCTGATCATCTGGCCCAACCTGGCTTTGATGCCCCTAAAGTGGTTCTCCTGAGCTAAAGGGCATCTGTTCAGGCCTGTCCACAGGTGGTGCGTTGAGGCAGCGCGCCACCTGTTTGCCATAGGTGCGCACGCTGCTCATGAAGTGCCGATAATCGCTGGCACTGAGTGCGCTGCCATATTGCTTCATCAGCGCCCGCATGCCCGGTGTGGTGGCTTGAAGCACCGCCAGGCCCGCTGGCGATAGACTGACCTGAATGGTGCGGGCATCGCTGGCCGATTTGCCTTTTTGCAGCCAACCCATGGCAACCATGCGGTCGATCAGTTTGCCGATGGTGGGTTCAGCCGACTTGCCTTGCGTAGTGCTGGATCCAGCGAATCAGGGCTTCAGAGGCCGGGGTCAATGGCAGGTCATGTCGGCGCACCACATAGATGGTTGGGCTGGGCAGGGGATCTTGGATTGGCAAGATGCACAGGTGCTCCAGGTAGGCGTTGCGCTCGTAAAGGTCGCGCGGCATGGTTGTTAGCATCTGGGTATGCGCCACGATGCCCGGCAAGGCCAGAAACGACTCGCAAACCATGCCCTGGCGCGGTTCAGGCAGTCCGCTTTGGGCGAAGGCGTCCATAATAATGGCGCCGGGTCCGCGCGGGGCGCTGGAGAAAACCCAACGGCAGTCGACAAGCTGAGCCAGGCGGGTAGCGCGGGCTTGTGGGTGCTTGCGTTGGGACACAATGACCACATCGCTGGCGTGCAGCGCTTGTGCCTCCAGGTCGTTGTCCAAGTCATGTTTGTGGGCGGCTGTCAAGGCAAAGTCTAGGGTGCCGTCACGCAGTTGGGGTGAGACTCCGGGGTACAGGCCATCGCGCAAATGGATCTGGACCGAGGGAAATTCGTGACAGAAGGCTGCCAGGGCCATTGGCAGGGAGCTCAAGGCCATGGCGGGCGAGGTGGCAAACCTCACTTGTCCCTCCCAATGCCCCCGCATTTGCTCCAACACCTCATGGGCCCGGCGACGCTCGGCCACGATCAAACGGGCGTGCCTCATGAAGGCATGGCCGAATTGGGTCAAGCTGACCCCGCGCTTGGTGCGTACCAGAAGCGGAGCCTTGAGCTCTTCCTCGAGTTGCTGGATGGCCGCTGACAGGGCGGGCTGGGACATGTGGATCAGCTTGGCGGCGGTCCGCAGGCTGCCCACTTCCTCGATACAGATCAAAGCTTGTAGGGTTTGGAACTTCATGGCCTACCCATTTTGTGATCATAAAATCTGATCACAACTACGTAAAATCGATTTGCAGGTTGCACTAACCAAAACTAGCATTTCAACACAAGCTTTGAGGAGACATAGACATGTTCATCAGAAACTGCTGGTATGCGGCCGCTTGGGACATTGAAGTACCCGACGATAGTTTGTTTACTCGCACCTTGCTCAATGAGCCGGTGCTGTTATACCGGGACAACCGGGGGGCGGTGGTGGCCCTGGAAAACCGTTGCTGCCACCGGTCCGCCCCTTTGCACTTGGGGCGCAAGGAAGGCGATTGCGTGCGATGCATGTACCATGGACTGAAGTTTGACCCTCAGGGGATCTGTGTGGAAATCCCGGGTCAGGCCCAGATTCCCCCAAAAACTTGTGTCAAGACTTTTCCGGTGGTCGAGCGCCATAGGCTAGTCTGGATCTGGATGGGCGACCCGTCTCTGGCCAATCCAAAAGACATCGTGGATTACTTTTGGCACGACTCTCCTAACTGGCGGATGAAGCCCGGTTACATCCACTATCAGGCCAATTACAAGCTGATTATAGACAACCTGCTTGACTTTACCCACTTGGCCTGGGTCCACCCGAACACCCTGGGCACCGAGAGCGCCGCTGGCCTTAAACCCCAGATTGAGCGCGATAACAACGGAGCAGGCACCTTGACCATTTCGCGTTGGTACCACAACGACGACATGCCCAATTTGCACAAGAGTGTGGCCTCGTTCGAGGGCAAAGTGGATCGTTGGCAGATTTATCAATGGACGCCTCCAGCTTTTCTGCGCATGGATGCGGGCTCGGCCCCGGTAGGCACCGGCGCTCCCGAGGGTCATCGGGTGCCCGAAGCCGTGCAGTTCAGGCATACCTCGATCCAAACTCCTGAGACCGAGACCACCAGCCATTATTGGTTTTGTCAGGCCCGTAATTTTGAGCTCGACAACGAGGCCCTGACCGAACAAATCTACCAAAACGTGGTGGTGGCTTTCGAAGAAGACCGCGCCATGATCGAGGCACAACAAAAAATCATCAGCCAGTTGCCTGATCGCCCCATGCGACCAATCGGTGCCGATGCCGGTCTGAATCAGGCCCGTTGGCTGATCGACCGCTTGATCAAGGCCGAATCCGACCTAGATCAGGCCCAAGCCCTGCGGGTCGAGACTGATTCACCGGTTTGGGGGCATTCGGGTCGTTTTTTGTCCAAAAAGGAAACCAAATGAATTTGAACAACAAAGTGGCTATAGTGACTGGTGGAGCGTCGGGATTTGGGGCGGCAATTGCTCGCCGTCTTAGTCAAGCCGGGGCCTCTGTGATGGTGGCCGACCTTAATGCCGATGGCGGTCAGCGCATGGCCTCCGAGCTGCGCGAAGCTGGCGGTCGTGCGTATGAGATGGTATGTGACGTGGCGTCCGAGAAGTCTTTCCGCCAGTTGGTGCAAGAGACTCTGGCCAAGTTGGGCGGACTGGACGTCGTGGTCAACAACGCCGGTACCACCCACCGCAACATGCCGGCCTTGCACGTGACTGAGGACGAGTTTGACCGGGTGTATCGCGTCAACCTGAAAAGCATTTATTGGTCGGCACAGTGCGTGTTACCGCATTTTGTGTCGCAGGGAAGGGGCGTGATGGTGAATGTAGCCTCCACCACCGGCGTGCGTCCAGGTCCTGGTCTGACGTGGTACAGCGGCAGCAAGGCTGCAATGATCAACCTGACCAAGGGATTGGCGCTTGAGTTTGCGCGTGCTGGTGTGCGGGTCAATGCGGTCAATCCCATGATCGGAGAGACTCCAATGATGGCCGATTTCATGGGTATGGAGGACACGCCTGCGAACCGCGATAAGTTTTTGGCCCGCATCCCGCTGGGGCGTTTCACGCAACCCGCAGATGTGGCCTCTGCCGTGGCGTTTTTGGCTTCCGAAGAGGCCAGTTTTCTGACGGGCATGTGTATAGATGTGGACGGGGGTCGCAACATATGAGCACATCTTATCGGGCGCCTCAATTGCACATCGATGGAGGCTGGTGCGACGGTGAGCATGCCGCTGACTTTGAGTTGGTCAATCCGGCCAACATGCAGGTGCTGGACCGTTTGTGCTTAGCCGCCCCCAAGCAGATCGATCTGGCTTTGCAGGCGGCGCAAAAAGGCTTTGAGGCCTGGCAGCGGGTGCCGGCCTTTGAGCGTTGTGCCCGACTGGAAAAAGGCGTGGCTCGCATGCGCGACCAAACCGAGCAAATCGCCTGCATGCTGACCTTGGAGCAGGGCAAACCGTTGGCTGAGGCGCGCACTGAGAGCCTGATGGCGGCGGATTTGATCAAGTGGTATGCCGAGGAGGCGCGCAGAACCTATGGTCGTCTGGTGCCCGCCCGCCTGCCCAACAGCAGCATGCAGGTGCACAAACTGCCAGTGGGTCCGGTGGCTGCGTTTGCACCGTGGAATTTTCCACTAGTGTTGTCGGCACGCAAGATAGGCGGTGCTTTGGCCGCCGGTTGCTCGATCATTCTCAAAGGAGCGGAGGAAACCCCGGCCAGCGTGGCAGCTATGGTGGCGTGTTTCGTAGATGATTTGCCCGCCGGCGCCTTACAACTGCTGTATGGTGTGCCTGCTGAGTTATCGACGCAATTGATCGCCTCTGGATTGATCCGCAAGGTCAGCTTCACCGGCTCGGTGCCGGTGGGTCGCCACTTGGCCCAACTGTCGGCTCAACACCTCAAGCGCATCACCCTGGAATTGGGTGGTCATGCCCCGGTGATCGTGTGTGCCGATGCCGATCTGGAGTCCACAGTTAAAATGATGGTGGCGCATAAGTTTCGCAATGCCGGTCAGGCCTGTTTGGCCCCGACGCGTTTTTATGTGGATCGCCTCATTGAGGCCGACTTTACTGCTGCCTTTGTGGCCGCCAGTCAGCGCTTGGTGCTGGGCGACGGTCTGAAAAGCGGCACGCAGATGGGCCCCTTAGCCAACGCCCGTCGAAAGGCGGCGGTGCTCGACCTGATCGATCGTTCGGTGCAGGCGGGTGCCCGCGTCCATCAGGGGCTGGCCCCCGAGGGTGGTTTTTTTGTGCCTGTCACGGTGTTGACTCAAGTGCAGCCCGCAATGCCCGTGATGCAAGAAGAACCCTTTGGCCCGGTGGCAACTATCACGGCTTTTGAGGATGTGGCTCAGGCCATCGGCTGGGCCAACCAGTCTTCATATGGACTGGCGGGCTATTTGTTCACCGATTCGGCCCGCCACATCCATCACGTTACCCAAACTCTGCAAGTGGGCAGCCTTGCCATTAATAGCACGGGGGTGTCGGTGCCAGAGGCACCCTTTGGCGGCGTGAAGGACAGCGGTCACGGCAGTGAGTCCGGAACCGAGGGCATGGAAGCCTTCTTAGAGACCAAATTTGTACACCATTGCATTCAATGACAATAGACTGAAGACATGATGATGAATATTCGTCAATTGATGACTGCCTTGGTATGTGGAGCTTTCTTGCTCCAGGCCTTGAGCACCTGGGCGCAAACGGATTAGCCTTTTAGGGTGGCCGTGTGTTTTCCAACTGGGGTATCGGTCGATGTGGTGATGGAGTGGCAACAAAACGCCAAGTCTGGTAAGTGCGCCGTATTGGCTATTTTGGATGCTCAGCGCTGCAAGGTCATGCCCGATGTGCCCACCTTCATGGAGCAGGGTTTTCCTGATGACGTGGGGCAGGTTTGGTTAGCCATGTATGCGCCTGCCAAGACACCGTTTGCGGCTATCGATGAGATCATTAGGCACTGATGAAGCATTTGGCTCACCCCGAGGTCAAAGAGCGTTTTGAGGCCTTGGGTTTAAAGTCAGTCGGTGGAAGTACGGCCGATTTGAAAAAGACCATGGCTGAAGACGCTAAAAGTTGGGCGACTATAGTTCACAAATCGCGTTTCTGCCCCGACTGAACGCATCAGGGCCGTTGGCCTGAATTGGACTTTTCATGAAACAACCCAACATCATTTTCATCGTTGCCGACGACCTGGGTTTTGCAGACTTAGGGTGTTATGGTGGTCGTGAGGCCGATTTTGGACCCGTGTCCCCTTGCTTAGATCAGATGGCGTCCCAAGGTTTGCGCTTGACACAAGGCTATGCCAATTCGCCGGTGTGCTCGCCCACCCGTTTTGCTTTGATGACGGGGCGCTATCAATACCGGTTGCGGGGCGGTGCAGATGAGCCCATCAGCAGCAAAAGTAAGGGCAGCACCGTCTTGGGTTTGCCGCCGCAACACCCTACATTGCCGTCTCTGTTGAAAAAGCAGGGCTACGCCACGGCCCTGATCGGCAAATGGCATTTGGGCTATCCACCGACGTTCGGACCCCTGAAGTCGGGCTATGACGAATTTTTTGGGCCCATGTCCGGGGGGGTGGATTACTTCGCCCATTGCAGCAACAACGGCACGCACGATTTATACCTAGGAGAGGAAGAGCACGCCCAAGAAGGTTACTTGACCGACTTGCTTACACAACGCGCAGTCGATTTTGTTCGAAGGCAGGGGTCGACGGCATCGCCTTTTTTCCTTAGCCTGCACTACACGGCACCACATTGGCCGTGGGAAACTCGCGATGACGAGGCCGTGGCCGAGGCCACCAAGAGCAATATTTTTCACCTCGATGGCGGCAACATCCACACCTACCGGCGCATGATCCACCACATGGACGAAGGCATCGGTTGGGTGATGCAGGCGCTGCGCGAGACAGGCCAACTGGATAACACTCTGATTTTGTTCACCAGCGACAACGGTGGCGAGCGTTTCAGCGACAACTGGCCTTTGGTGGGCGGCAAGATGGACTTGACCGAGGGCGGCATCAGAGTGCCCTGGATCGCCCATTGGCCTGACGTTATTGCCCCCGGTTCGGTTAGTAAGCAACAGTGCCTCACCATGGACTGGACAGCCACGATCCTAGAGCTGGCCGGCGCGTCTGTTGATGACGACCATACTCTCGATGGGGTTTCGTTGGCGAGCGTCTTGAAAGATCCGTCACTGACCTTTGAGCGTCCCATGTTTTGGCGCATGAATTACCGAGGGCAGCGAGCCATGCGTCTAGGGTCTTGGAAGTACCTTCGAGTTGATGGCAACGACTACTTGTTCAACATCGACACCGATGAGCGTGAGCGCGCCAATTTGGCGAACCGCGAACCGCAACGTTTGGCCGATATGCGCCAAGCCTGGGAGGATTGGGAGCGCACCGTGCCGCCTATCCCTGCCGACGCAGGCATCAGCTTGGGATATTCATACAAAGATATGCCTCAGCGATGAGCCGGGCTCGCCGTTACTTTCCTTTCCTGAGTTGGCCTCAGCTCTCGGCGAAGTTGTGGCGAAGTGAGAGCCTGGCGGGTTTTACCGTGGGTTTGATGCTGATCCCACAGGCGGTGGCCTATGCTGCGTTGGCAGGAATGCCCCTGATCACGGGTATCTATGCCGCCTTGTTGCCCGCCTTAGTCGCAGTGCTGTTCAGTGCTTCCCATAGACTGGCGGTGGGGCCAACGGCACTGACCGCCACTTTGGTGTTTGCTTCTTTGTCCGGATTAGCCGAGCAAGGCAGTCCGGACTGGGTGAACCTGGCGGTTTGGTTATCTTTGATGAGCGGAGCATTGCAGTTGCTGCTGGGTTTTGCCGGCTTGGGTTGGTTGTTGAACCTGATCAGCAGTCCGGTGTTGTCCGGTTTCACCCAAGCCGCAGCGATATTCATCGTCCTAAGCCAAGTGCCGGCGTTAATGGGCATGGGTAACTGGTCGCAAGCTTTGACACCGCAGCACTGGCACCTGCCTTCATTGTGTATGGGTTTGGGCAGTTGTGCGCTGCTGTGGTGGGCCAAGCGTTGGCGTCCATCTTTTCCAACGGTATTACTGTTGGTGGTGGTCAGTGCAGTCCTGAGTGTAAAGATGGGACTGCCCGAGCAAAATGGTTTGACGGTCGGCGCTTTACCCCAGGGCCTACCTGAAATTTATTGGCCCAGTTGGATTGGTTGGGATGCCATCAAGTCTTTGTTGGTACCCGCCATGGCGATCACCATGGTCAGTTTTATGGAAACTGCATCAAGTGCCAAAGTGGACAATGATCAGGCGGGCAAGATCTGGGATCAGGATCAAGATCTTATCGGTCAGGGGTTGGCCAAAATCGCTTCTGGCCTGAGTGGCGCTTTCCCTACCAGTTCATCGTTCTCGCGTTCTGCACTGAATTTGTACGCCGGCGCTCAAACAGGATGGGCGAACTTGGTCCAGGTTGGCATCATCGTGGTGTGTCTGCAATACCTGACGCCGATTTTGCAACCTGTGCCGCAGTCTGTTTTGGCAGCCATCGTCATTATGGCAGTGTGGGGGTTACTCAAACCCGAACAATGGATGCAGGTCTATCGGGTGGACCGTATGGAGGCTTTGACTGCTTTGATTACTTTGGGGGGTACCTTGTTCATGGCGCCACAACTCTATTGGGGGGTGCTGTTGGGCTTGCTGCTCTCACTTAGTCATTTTTTGTACCTGAGAATGCATCCGCGCATTATTGAAGTGGGCTTACACCCGGATGGCAGTTTGCGCGATCGACACCTATGGAAGCTTCCTCCTTTGGGACCTTCGGTATTCGCTATCCGGATGGATGCAGCGTTGGATTTTGCAACTGCTGCAGCCTTTGAAAAAGCCATCGTGCAAGCAATGGCCCGCAGCGATGTGAGACATTTGGTCTGGTTTGCGAATTCGATCAACCGCATCGATGTGACCGGCACTGAAAGCATCGCTCGACTTGAAAAAAACCTGATTCAAAGAGGAATCACGTTTCATATCAGCGGTATGAAGTTGCCTGTGGAGACTTCTTTGCATAGGGCCGGTTGTTTGGTGCCAAGTGGACAATTACGCATGTACCGAACCGATGTTGAAGCAATGAACTCTTTAAAGCAGGTTTTAGGCGACGGTGTTGTTCGCCAAGGTTCACTGTTCTGAAAATGATCATGTTCTCATGTATCCAAAACTGGTCGTGGTTTATTGGCACGAAAATATCCGGAAATAAAGTTGGTGAAAGCTTTTTCCTTGAGCGTTCATGACGTTTCCCGGTGTTCGGATGGCCATGCAAGTGATGAGTAACTTAAGGGATTAAGACTTCCTGGAGCGGGATGCCGGTTAGGTGTTGTTCATCTACAGGTATGAGTACTGCACTAAGTAAGCTTGTATGAAGCAGCGTTGAAAATTTAATCGTACCGGAGACACCCTTATGAACATTCGAAAAATTTCCATCCTTATCCTGTTGTGCTTGAACGCAGCCCTTGCGCAGTCACAGACTTGGCCAGAAAAAACCATCAAGCTTTTGGCCCCCTCCACAGCTGGAGGCCCGCCAGACGTGTATGCAAGGGCCTTGGCCGATCACTTGAGCAAATCCTTCGGACAACCCGTGATCGTAGAGAACATTCCGGCGGGTGGCGGCATGATTGCCGCGCAGCAAATCATGCGCGAACCTGCTGATGGCTACACCTTGTTAGTGAATACCGCAGGGATGATGACCATCACTCCCAACGCCAATTCACGTGCGCAATACAAGGGGAGTGACTTTACGCAGATTTGCCAGGGTGTGGACGCTGCACTGGTGCTCGCTACCAATCAACAATTAGGGCCCAAAGACTATCGGCAGTTGGTTCAGTGGCTCAAGGCCCAGAAAACACCCCCCACTTATTCGTCCTACTCGCCTGGCTCACCAGCTCATTTTTTGGGGCACCAGTTGTCAGAAGCTTTGGATGTGGAGATGACTCACATTCCATACAAGAGCAGCCCTCCGCAGATCACTGACATGATTGGAGGGGTGGCGCCGTTGGGATTTGTTCAAATCGCTACAGCCTCTCCGCACATCAAGTCGGGCAAACTGACTGCTCACGCTACCACTGGAGAAAAACGCTCCACGTTACTGCCCGATGTGCCCACAGTTGCGGAGTTGGGTTTGCCACAGTTGACCGCCTCGGTCTGGTTTGGTTTGTCGGCCCCTAAAGGCATTCCTGTAGCCGTGGCGCAACGGCTCACCATGGCGCATCAGCAAATGTTGGCTACGCCTGAATTCAAGACCCGCATGGCAGCATCCGGACTCAATCCAACGCCTGATATCTGTGGCGCTAGTTTCCAGGAAAAAATGACTCGTGAGTCAGAGCGTTGGTCTCGTATCGTAAAAGCCACTGGATTTTCTGCACTGGAATAATCCAGTCTTTCAAAGGTGACATTGAGCAAATCATGGTCACTGTTTCGTTATCGGTGTTCATATTTCCGAAATCTATGATGCCGATCGTGGCGGAACTCGGCATCAAGATCACCTGCATCCTCGAGGATCACAAGCGTTTTGATCAGTCCAAGCATCTTCTCGTGCAGCACAAATTCCGCTAAGGTCGGTCCATTCAGCAATTTTGCCGCGCATCCCCCGACCATAGCGGGCTGGAAGAAGCGAAATGCAACTTCATGGATGTAAGGCAGCCCCGTTTAGTCGCGCATACTATTTGCCACCAATCGCCACATGGTTAGAGCGCGCGGGCGCTTTGCCCATGGCGTAATGGTTGTCGCAGCTTTGGGCGTGGGTCATAGCCTGCGCCCATTGACCTCCGTGCCGTGTAACGTTACAATAATCCCATATGATCAGGACCTTCGCGCACAAGGGCATAGAGGCCTTTTTCAAAAAAGGAACAAAGGCAGGTATCCAGGCGGCGCACACGGCTAGGCTGGCTAGGCAATTTGCGCAGTTGAACCAAGCTCAGGCTCCCCGAGATATGAATCTGCCAAGCTGGAGGCTTCATCCTCTGTCTGGAATACTCGACGGACACTGGGCTGTTT
>Ga0214917_10001664_pt1 | contig 28337 bp, 24 predicted proteins | sample LL_1208_BB_MetaG_FD_177983 | JGI IMG/M metagenome (GOLD analysis project Ga0214917, IMG submission 177983) | Freshwater microbial communities from Lake Lanier, Atlanta, Georgia, United States - LL_1208_BB | ecosystem: Environmental > Aquatic > Freshwater > Lake | place: USA: Georgia | collected... | reverse complement strand
GACGATCTATGTGCAGATTCCTTACACAGACCGGTGCGAAGCCTGTATTGGAAGTCTGAACGACAACTTCTCGACCATCGGTCCCAAGATCTACGACTCTCAGTCATCCGAACTAAAGGATAAAATCGGGGAGGTGATTGGTGCACCCTTGCAGGAGAATCCATGACTCTGCTTTTCGAGGATGATTGGGATCGGTCCGATAAGCCTCCAATACTTGCGAGAAGCGCCTCCAAGGCCATTCATCCGGGGGAAGCAGTGCAGAATATGAAAGAGGATGTGTTGAGTTTGCCTAAACTGTTGATTGGTTGGATCCTTTGCCCAGCAACTTACTTGGTGTTCGCCCTATTTGTGGCCATACCGCTCGTTTATTACACCAGCTTTGCGCTGCTCTTCGATTACCTGCCAGCGAGAGCCTTTGGTTATACAAAGGGAACCCCGCAGTTGGATACTGGTTTGTGGATACTCCTCTCGATCATCAGCGGGTTGATTATTTGGGGAAAGGTAAATCGGGCCCGGGAAAAGAAGCGGTTAGCGGATAAAGTGGATGCATTGCGCCAGCGGAATGGAGAACTGCAGTCAAACCTTATCAGGGTGATCGAGGAGAAGGGGAGAAATCATCCGGACACGGGTTACGCGTATCGGGAGTTGGGAAAAAATATGGAGGCGTTGGGGCAGAGAGAGCAGGCCCGGCAGGTTCATTTGCAGGAGCGGGAGATATTCCGTGAGACAATGGGGGCAACCTCACCTGAGACCTGTTATTGGAAGAAGCTCGACCTAGAGCCGCCGGTGATTCTGCCCAAACCGGAGGTCACTAAGGTAAGTCGGACGACATACGATGGTCCGGAGATTTTCGACACAAGAAGAACGCTCATTAGCATCTTTGGAATACTCGTGGGGATATCGGTCATGTCGGCTGTGATCATCGGCTTTGGTTTCGGAATTGAGCTCTTTCTATCAATATTTAAGTAGAACAATAAATACCGAGAAAAAATGGGTAGAACCACGAATGTCCTAGGGGGTCTCTTATGTTTACTAAATATGAAAAAACTCATTCTTTGGGCTGGTTTGTGGAGTTTGGCAGGAGTCCTACCTATGAAGGCTCAAACCTTTACAGCAGATCCCGGATTGGAGACAGCGATCCGGTTGTATGGGGAACCAATAATATCGGCCAACCCCGATCTTCTGAATTCCACCTCCAATGATGCCGGGCCGTGGGGATCGCCGGATTTCCTCTATTCGTTTGCAAACAATGTGGGGCCCTTGGGATCACCCGACATGCTGAACAGCGTTACCAATGAATATGGAACGGGCCTTAAAATCCAGGTTTTCGAAACTCCTATGGGCGGACCGCTGGAGCTGGATGCTCCATAAAACTTGATGGGTCTCTTGATTCATGACTAGTCGACAAAGAACAGGAGTTCATCCAAGAGGACTCCTGCAAGGGTAACCTGAATCTCGTAAATCCCCCGCGGGTCTCCCTCCGCGAACCCCCAGTGGTTCCCAATGGTTTCATCTACGACAGGCATGTCACGCTCCCAGAGGCAAGTTGTTCGGTCGCTGGAAATCAAAAATAGACCATCCTCATCCCCTTGTTCTCCCCAGGTTTCCGGAGCGCTCGGCAGGGTGAGTCTTTCGCGAACCAATGCTGCCCCGATGCCAACGATCCCGCCGATCCTCCATCCATAGAGCTGGCCCGGGCGCCGTGGGATATAGCGGCTCTCATAAACAATCCGGGAATCGCCATAGGCAAATATGGTGCCAAAGGAGAACTGGGATCGGTCGATGACAAAGGGAATCCGGTCGGGGTAGGTATTTGAATTATCCCTGGTCGATGCTGATCCCGCAGAAAGACCGAGAAAGCAGGTGAGCAGATAGCACGCAGCTCGGTTACAACTAAGTTTCATACCATCGACTAAACCGTTTCTACGTATTAGTGCTACAAAAAAATGTCCTTATTGAGGGGTGGTCTAAAAATAAAAACAGAGGGGGTACCCCCGTAAATGTCCTAGGTGATCTGTACGGATCTATGAGAAAAAACGTGATAAATATGGATTTAAGTTGGCAGTCAAAAGTGGGGTGAAATAATTAACTCCCGCGAAAGAACTCAAAGTGATCAGGCTCGACTACAAAAACCTTCCTGCCGACCGCAAAAAACTGCGGCGACGATTTTATCACGATTATCTTGTTATGCTGGGTGGAATGGCCCTGACCCGCCCAAACGACTTTCTGGCGGGGACACGTACCCTCGACCAGTTCTGCCGTTGGTCAGACATCAGCCTAGAGGAGATGGAACCCCTGAACTATGAACCGTTCACCAACCTGCTTTGGGAGCTGGAGGCCGGGAAAGCCTTAGCCTTGTGGAAACTGGCCCGGGATCCCCTTATACGGCACGACGTCCGGAAGGTGATGAAACATCTGGCAAGGAACCGGTCCGCCCAGTTGAGGGAGCTTCGAAAAGGGGACCGGGAGTGTGACGTGAAATTTCTGAAAAAGAGGCAGAACCGGGTGGGGGTGGAGCCTCCCAAGCCACCCACATTGAATCCCAAGTGGAATCCCCGGGCCGAACCCCCCGAGGTGGAGTGATCAATGCTCGCCCCGCAAATGAATAAACTGTCTACGGATGCTCCTGTGTTGAGGCGTCAGTTGTATCGGGCTTATCGGACCTGGTTGACGGGGATGGGGGTGTATCGGCCCGCCCGGATCCTGCACCGAAAAAAGAGGACTGACTTCTACGAAAAGTGGGACTTTCGATTTCGCGACTCGCAAAGTCCGGAGTTGGCGAACCTGCTGATGCATGAGGTGCCGGTGGCGATGGCGGCGGCCTTGGGCAGGGCTTGCCGGGACCGGAGGATTAACATCAACGTCCGGATGATCTTGGCTAGGGACTATCTGATCTACCGGCGATTTGCCGAATGGTCTGCTGACGCAATGCAAAAGCATGATCAGAGCGTCAAAAAAACGCGGAATAAGCGGTTGCGCATTGCTAAAATGAAAAAGCTGGGACTAAGGCGTATTAGAAAAAAGAAAGGCAGTTAAAGGATAGATAAGCCTAAGCAATTAGTATGCTGGATATCGCGCTGCTTAACGGCATTAATAAAGTCATGGCTAAAGTCGAAAAAAGTACGAATAAAACGGAGCCCAAGAAAGTGTCCTCAGGTGAGGGCGCAGGTTGGCGTGGCTGGGTTGCTGCCTCGGGCAAGGATGAGGCTACCCAGACTCTTGAAAAGCGGTTGTGGGATGCCGCTGACCAATTTCGAGCCAATTCAGGCCTTAAGTCCCAAGAGTATTCGACACCTGTTTTGGGGCTGATCTTTTTGCGTTTTGCCGATGTGCGTTTTGCTGCTCAACGGGATAAACTAGATAAAGCCGGTGCTTCCGCCCGCCGTGGGAGCCGAGTAGACGAGCCGGATGCTTACATTGCTGAAGGTATTCTTTATCTATCTAAAGAGGCACGGTTCGATTATCTCTTACATCTTCCCGAGGCTGAAAATATTGGCGCTAAGGTAAACAGCGCCATGCGGGATATCGAAAAGCACAACCCGAAGTTGGCGGGGGTCTTGCCCAAGACTTACAATCTTTTCACTAGCACGCTTCTCAAAGAGCTTCTTAAAAAAGTTTCTGAGATTCCTGCTTCAATTGAGTACGACGCGTTTGGCCGGATCTACGAATACTTCCTCGGGGAATTCGCCATGAGCGAAGGGCAGGGTGGCGGAGAGTTCTATACCCCTAGCAGCATTGTGCGCTTATTGACTGAGGTTATTGAGCCTTACCACGGTCGCATCCTGGACCCGGCCTGTGGATCGGGAGGTATGTTTGTTCAGTCCGCCAGGTTTGTTTCTGAACATAAAAAGAATCCAGCTTCTGAGCTTTCTGTTCATGGAATTGAAAAAACCGATGAAACAGGACGTCTTGCGAGGCTTAATCTCGCCGTGCACGGATTGGAAGGGGATATCCGGCATGGGGGGAACGTGAACAGCTACTACGACGATCCGCATACTGCTACTGGGAAGTTTGACTTCGTCCTAGCTAATCCTCCCTTCAACGTTAATGCGGTTGATAAGGAGCGCCTGAAAGATCAAGTAGGACCTAAACGGCGCTTCCCCTTTGGACTACCAAATACCGACAACGCCAACTACCTTTGGATCCAGCTCTTTTACTCTGCACTCAATGAAAAGGGCCGTGCCGGGTTTGTGATGGCTAACTCCGCTGGGGATGCCCGCTCTTCCGAGCAGGACATAAGGCAAAAATTGATCGAAAGCCGCGCTGTGGACGTGATTGTCGCCGTCGGCTCGAACATGTTTTACACGGTGACGTTGCCTTGCACTCTATGGTTCTTCGATAAAGGCAAGTCAGCCTCTTCTCGCAAGGATACCGTCTTGTTTGTTGATGCTCGCCACATCTACCGGCAGGTGGACCGTGCGCACCGTGATTGGACGCCTGCGCAGATCGGCTTCCTAGCCAATCTCGTCCGCCTCTATCGCGGAGATGATCTCGACCTAACCCTTGGCGGCGAAGAAACTCGCACCAAGCTCGGAGAAACTTTCGGAAAAAAACCCAAATTCGCCTACGTGCCCGGCCTGTGCCGCGCCGCCACACTCAAGGAAATCGAAGCCCAAGGCTGGTCACTCAACCCCGGCCGCTACGTGGGCGTGGCCGCTGGCGAAGCATTGAGCGACGAGGACTTCAAGGAACAACTCGAAACGCTAAACGAAGAACTCGAAACCCTCAACGCTCAGGCGCGTGACCTCGAACAAACCATCGCAGGTAACGTGACGGAGCTTTTGAAAGCGTAACAATGACAACGGCGACCCTTGATTCGATTTGCGATCGTATTTCAAGCGGGGGAACGCCGTCCAGAAAGAACGCGGAATACTTCACGTCTGACCCCGCCGGTCACCTGTGGGTTAAGTCGAAAGAACTACTCGACGGCTCTATCAGCGACACCGAGGAGAAAATCTCGGAGGAAGGATTTAAAAACTCTGCCGCAAAGTATTTCCCGGAGCACACCGTCCTCGTTGCCATGTATGGTGCAAACGTCGGCCAACTCGCTTGGCTGCGGAGGCGCGCCACTGTGAACCAAGCGGTAAGCGGCTTAGTGGTTGACGACAAAAAAGCCGATTGGCGTTTTGTTTTCTATTCACTCCTGCAAAATCGTGGCGACCTGACGATTCAAGCGCAGGGCGCTGCACAGCAGAACTTGAATCAGGATTTGATTCGGCAGTTTTCGATTCCGTACCCCCCGCTGCCGGTGCAACGGCGAATTGCGGGCATCCTGTCGGCCTACGACGAGCTAATGGAGAACAGTCAGCGGCGCATCCGGCTCTTAGAGGCGATGGCCCGTGCCCTCTACCGCGAGTGGTTCGTCCACTTCCGCTTCCCCGGCCACGAAAAGCACCCGCGCGTCGCCTCCCCCCTCGGCGACATCCCCCAAGGTTGGGAGGTGAAAAAGCTCGGCGACCTATTTAAAACTGTTCTCGGTGGGACGCCCTCTCGTGATAAGCCTGAGTTCTGGGAAGGTGGCACAATTCCGTGGATCAACTCCGGCAAGGTGAATGAACTTCGTATCACTACGCCATCTGAACTCATCACGGAACTAGCCCTTAATCGTTCTGCTGCAAAGTTGATGCCCAAAGGAACGACGGTGCTTGCAATTACAGGGGCGACACTTGGCCAGGTCAGTTATCTCGAAATCGACACTACAGCGAATCAATCTGTCGTCGGTATATCTGACCCCTCTGGTCTCTGCTCTGAATGGATTTATCTTACGATAAAGGACCGAATCGAAGGCATTGTGAATCACGCCAGTGGTGGCGCTCAACAGCACATCAACAAGGAAGTGGTGAACGATGTTCTCCTTGCCCCACCCCCAGTTCCGTTGGCGAAGGAGTTTAAGAGACTCGTCGCGCCAATATTCCGAGAGGTCGCTAGCCTCCTATTCAAGGTTCAAAACCTCCGCCGCACCCGCGACCTACTGCTACCCCGTCTGCTTTCGGGGCAAATAGAAATAGGAAATAACTAGCTATGAGTAAAAAAAACCTAGGTAAAATGAGCCAAGTTCCACTCCGTGAAGCGTGGGAACATGAAGCAGGAGATTTTACCCCATGGCTAGCAGAGGCCGACAATCTAAATGCTTTGGCCGAAAGCCTGGGTTTGAGTGAATTAGTGAAAGTTGCAACAGAACACTCAGTCGGAGACTTTAAGCTGGATATCCTTTGCACCGAAGGCGATGAGCAGGTGATTATTGAGAATCAGTTAGAAGAGACGGACCATAAACACTTAGGCCAAATCATTGCGTACGCGGCGGGGGTAGGCGCAAAAAAAGTCATTTGGGTTTCTGAGTCTATCCGCCCGGAGCATGCGGCCGCCCTACGGTTCTTAAATGAAAACACACTGGAAGACCTGAGTTTCTTTGGGGTTGAAGTAGAGCTTTGGAAGATTGGCGATTCTCCTTTGGCTCCAAAATTCGAAGTGGTGGTGGAGCCGGATGAGTGGGCTAGGTCGGGCAGAGAGCAGGCTAGAGTGATGACTTCGTCATCTCCAACGAAGCAACTACAACTAAAATTCTGGACGGCCTTAGTCGAACGGTTGGCAAAAGAGGCCCCGCATATTCGACCCCAAAAGCCACGTCCTCAGCACTGGTTAAATAACTCGATTGGAAGAGCAGGGTTTGGTCTAAATATTTCTGCAAACACAAGAGATGAGCGCCTCGGGGTTGAGCTTTGGATACCAGGCGAGGATGCTAAAAAGCATTTTGCGGAACTTCTTAAGCACAGGAAAGAGATAGAAGAGAAACTAGGATACGAGCTGGATTGGCAGGAACTGCCAGATGCCAAGGCCTGTCGGATCGTATCGTACTACCCGAATGCCTCGATTGAGGATCTGAATCGTTGGGATGAATATTTCAGCTGGATCGTTAAGAGAATGATCAAAATGGACTCTGTTTTGCGTCCAATCGTAAAGTCAATTCCTTAAGGAAAAAGGCACGAAATATTAAGAGAATGAGTCCCGGAGGCTATACAGAGGATCAGCTTGTCGAGCAGCCCGCGATCACTCTCTTTGAGGAGCTCGGCTGGAAAACGGAAAATGCATTAGACGAAATCTTTGGACCGCTGGGCACGTTACAGCGAGAGACGAAAGGGGATGTGGTGCTTGTTGTTCGTCTCAGGGAGGCGATGCAAAAGCTAAACCCTTCGATCCCCCAACAGGCTATTCAGGCTGCTGTAGATGAACTGATTCGGGATCGTTCCGGCATGAGTCTCGAGGGGGCAAATCGCGAGATCTATGGTCTACTCAAAGATGGCATTCGAGTCTCTTTGCCTGATTTAGAAAAAGGGGGCCAGAAAACTGAACGGGTATTGGTGATTGACTGGCAGAACCCGGAGGGGAATGACTTTCTGCTGGTTAGCCAATTTAGTGTCACGGGGCCTTTGTACACATGTCGCCCCGACTTGATTGGTTTTATTAACGGGCTTCCTTTGGTGGTGGTTGAACTTAAGAAGCCAGGTGTTTCTGCCCGCAACGCTTTCGATGATAACATCACTCATTACAAGGAGCAGATTCCCGCATTGTTTCGATATAATGCTCTGATCATATGCTCGAATGGAATCGATAGCCGGGTGGGCTCTGTAACGGCTGATTGGGAGCGTTTCTTTGAATGGAAGAGAGTGGAGAGGGAGGATGAGCCACGGAGGGTTTCCCTCGAGGTGATGTTGCGAGGGACCTGCGAGAAGAGTCGCTTCTTAGATCTACTAGAAAACTTCACGCTCTTTTCCGAACATAAGGCCGGTTTGGCCAAGATACTTGGGCAGAACCATCAGTTTCTGGGCGTGAACAATGCCATCGCCTCAATGCTAGGGGCGAGGAAGCTAGGCCACGGCCGAGGGGGTGTTTTTTGGCAGACACAGGGGAGCGGGAAGAGTTTTGCTATGGTCTTTTTTGCCCAGAAGATTCTTAGGAAGCATCCGGGCAACTGGACCTTCGTCGTAGTAACGGACCGCGTGGAACTGGACGTACAGATCGCCAAAACCTTTAAAAATACCGGGGCGGTGAGCGATGCAGAAGGGGATGAATGCCATGCCCAGAGCAGTGCCCATCTGAGGGAATTACTTTCCGGTAACCACCGATATGTCTTCACTCTCATCCATAAGTTTCAGAAAGCGGAGAAACTATGTGATCGGGCAGATGTGATAGTGCTGACTGATGAGGCGCATCGGAGTCAGTACGATACCCTGGCCCTAAACATGCGTTCGGCTCTACCTAATGCAATGTTTATGGCTTTCACTGGTACGCCTCTCATTGCTGGGGAGGAGAGAACGAGGGAAGTCTTTGGGGACTATGTATCTATCTATGACTTCCAGCAGTCTGTGCAGGACGGTGCAACCGTACCCCTATTCTATGACAATCGAACGCCTGAGCTGGAATTGGTCAATCCTGATTTAAATGATGAGATTTACGACCTAATCGAAAAAGCGGAATTGGACCCCGATCAAGAGGCGAAGCTCGAACGAGAACTTAATCGGCAATACCATATTCTTACTCGGGATGATCGGCTGGAGACGGTAGCCAAAGATATTGTTCATCACTTCTTAGGAAGGGGCTTTTTGGGGAAGGCGATGGTTGTTTCGATCGATAAAGCCACAGCTCTGAAGATGCACGATAAGGTCCGCAAGCACTGGCAGGCCGAAATCGATGTGACCAAGCGTGACTTGGCTAAGCAGGGGAATTCAAAGGAGCGGAATGACTTACTCTTAGAACGCTTAAAGATCCTAAAGGACACCGATATGGCCCTAATTGTATCACCTGGGCAAAACGAAATCTCTGAAATGCGAAAGCTTGGGTTAGATATCGAGCCACATCGGCGTCGGATGAATGATTCAGATCCTGGGCTGGATGAGAAGTTTAAGGATACCAATGACCCGCTACGCATTGTCTTCGTTTGCGCCATGTGGCTAACCGGCTTTGATGCGCCTAGCTGTTCAACGGTGTATCTAGACAAACCGATGCGCAACCACACATTGATGCAGACCATCGCCAGGGCAAACCGAGTTTTCCCGGGGAAGCACAGTGGGATGATTGTGGATTATGCCAACGTCTTTGCCTCCCTAGAGAAGGCGTTGGCGATTTACGGGGCGGGTATGGGTGGTGCTACACCGTTGAAAGACAAGGCTCAGCTTGTTGCAGAGATACGCAAAGCCCTGGTTGAGGCATCTGCATTTTGCCAAGCCCATGGGGTTGGTTTAGAGGAAATAGAAAAGCTGGTAGCTGGAACAACGGATCGTTTGGGGAAGATTGGAGAGGCTGTAAATGCGCTAATCTCTCCTGATACCCTGCGGAGGGATTTCTTTGGACATGAACGATTGGTTTCAATCCTTTTCAAGGCGCTTCAGCCAGATCGTGCAGCTTTCGAATTTGTGGGGCGGGTGAGCTGTTTAAAAGCCATCGCTGAGGCTATTCGGAGTCGTTTAGGTGCAGAGAAAAAGGGAATCGGGGATGTGCTCAAAGAGATTGGGGAAATCCTGGATCGTTCTGTCAGCGGTGTTGGCATTTCTGAGGAACAGTTGTCCTCGCCGCCGTTGGATCTATCCAAAATTGATTTTAAGGCCCTTGCATCCAAGTTTGGAGAATCCAAGCACAAGAATACCGATCTGGAAGCTCTCAAGGCAGCTGTACGAAGGAAGATTGAGCAGATGGTTCGGATTAATCGGACCCGGGCGGATTATGCGGAACGCCTAAACGAGCTGATCAACGAATACAACGATGGAAGTCGGAATATTGAAGATACTTTTAAAGAGCTCCTGAAGCTCAGCCAGGATCTGAGTTCGGAGGAGGAACGTCACGTAAGGGAGAATCTAACAGAAGAAGAGTTGGTGATCCTAGATATCTTAACTCGCCCTGCACCAGTCCTGAGCACGGAAGAGAGGGGCGAAATTAAAAAAGTAGCTAAAGACCTTCTCGATAAAATACGGGGAATACTGGTCATAGACTGGAGGCAGAGAACTGCAGCACGATCCAAGGTGCGGCTTGCGATTGAAGACGTTCTCGAGGGTCTTCCTAAAGCTTTTGATAAAAAGCTTTATCAGCAAAAGTGCGCTGCGTTATTCGAGCACATTTATGAGACTTACCCGCAGGCTGTATCAGCCCATTAAGCATCTCGTAAAGAATCATGAACAGAATCGAACAAGAGTTCTCCGAAAAGCAGATCCGCGTTTTGGCAGATTTCTGGCATGTATGTGCTAATCCTAATTCTCGTTTGTAGAAAACCATGCATGACCTAATTCAAATCGCCACACCTGAGTTAGTCCGATTTCTTGGTGAGAAACTACCTCTAATCTCTGATGAATGGTGGGAAAAAAACGTGATCGCCCGGCTGAGTTTTCAGCAACAACGATTTGCTCAGGAACGCGGTCATTCCTCGCTTAAACAGTTAGACTTTGCGGCCTTACTCCGAGTGTTTGACCAAAATTGGTCTGATCTATCCTTCAAGAATGGCCTGCCTCGCGAAGGGCGGACTTGGATCAAAGAACTGCAAACCGTTCGGAACAAGTGGATGCACCTGTCGGCTGAGGCATTGCCTCCTAGCGATACATACCGTGATTCCGATACTTTGGGGCGCTTGCTACACATGATGTGTGCTAGTCAGAAAGCTTTAGATGCCATAGCCGCGAGAAAAGCTGAAGCGGTTGCTGCTATGGCAGGCGTCGCCGGAGGCAATCAACCTCAAGTGTCAGAAGTTCCCGCAGCCGAAAATCCAGCCCCACCATCAGTCCGGCCTGTCACATCTGAGACCGCGCCTTCGGGAGTTCCCACAGCCTTGTTTAAAATGGGTGAAATTGTCGCCCTCAAGTCGAACCCATCGCTGTCTATGCCGATCATCGCGGTAATCCCAGGCAGTGGTGAACGGCGTTATCGGGTATTCGAGAACGGGTCCAAGCCCTCCTACTATGAAAGTCAGTTGCAGGGAATGGCAAAAGTTGAAAATGAACGCCAACTGCTCCCGGTCGAGGAGTTACGCGCTCGCCTGACCAGTCTGCATATCCTTTCGCCTTCCACTGCCAATCTCTTTTCTCTTCGATCTGGTAAGATTCAGTTTGTGCCTTACCAGTATCGTCCGGTTTTAAAGCTAATCCGGGCAGACCGCCCGCGCATATTGATCGCTGATGAGGTCGGTGTCGGTAAAACTATTGAAGCTGGATTGATCATCAAGGAACTCCGGGCCCGTATCAATCTTGCCTCAGTGCTCATCATATGCCCCAAGGCTCTGGTTGCTGAAAGTAAATGGGAAAACGAAATGAAACGTTTCGGTGAACGCTTCACCGCCCTGAATGGCGAGAAGCTTCGCCACTGTATTCGGGAAACAAATAATGAAGGTGAGTGGCCGGATCAATATGCCAAAGCCATCCTGCCGTTCTCACTCTTTGATTCCGACTTGGTATACGGCATCGAAGGTCAACCAACAAACCCGGGCTTATTGAAGCTGGATCCACCACCAAAATTTGATTTGGTGATTTTAGATGAAGCTCACCACATCCGAAACTCACAAACATTCTTGCATCAGGCCGTCCGCTACTTCTGCGACAACGCACAGGCAGTCCTGTTTATGAGCGCAACGCCTGTCCAGCTTGGCAGTGAAGACCTGTTCACTCTACTTAATGCACTTCGTCCTGATTTGGTCATGGACCAAGCCAGCTTTCAACAAATGGCGGCTCCGAACCGGCACATTAACACTGCGGTTAAGGTCTGCCGTAACGCCAAACCTGGGTGGCCCGCTGAAGCCCGTGGCAGTCTGGCTGAGGTCGCAAATACAGATTGGGGAAGATTGTTCATTCGAGAGTCGCCTTCGTTTCAAGGAATCTTCGATCGCTTGAGTGAAGATCTGATTTCTGATGTTGATCGCATAGGAATCACGCGGGCTATCGAGGAACTTTATACTTTTAGCCCGCTGATCAACCGCACTCGGCGTCGGGACATCGGCGAGTTTACCACCCGCAAGGCAGAGACCGTTACTATTCCATTCACTGAAAAGCAAAAAACGCTTCACGATGACCTGCTAAATATCATTGCTCGGATTCTGGTGATGTGTCACGGGCAGCAGAATGTTGCCTTCATGATGACGACCATCCGTCGTCAGGCGGCCAGTTGTCTTTATGGACTTGCACCACTTTTAAAGGACATCCTAGCTGGTAAACTAAATCAGCTCGAAATGATGTTCGTCAGTGACAGCGATGCGAGTCTGGACTTGAGTTTTATCGATAACATTCGAAAAGAGATTGAAGCCATTTGTGATCAAGCGCGCGCTTTGGATTCAAACGACCCGAAGGTCGCGGCTTTTATCAAAGTATTGTCAGACAAGAATAAAATGCCGAACAATAAGGCTTTGGTATTTAGCACCTTTCGCCACACCTTGGCTTATCTCGCAAAGTATACTGCCACCGCAGGACTGCGCTACGGATTGGTGCATGGCGACGTTTCAGAGGAGGATCGCTCCGATCTGCGTCGACGGTTCGCCTTGCCGAAGGAAGACCCCATGGCACTAGATGTATTGCTTTCTTCCGAAGTGGGTTGCGAGGGTCTCGACTTTCAATTCTGCGATTTCCTCGTCAATTATGATTTGCCGTGGAATCCGATGCGGATTGAGCAACGTATCGGCCGAATCGATCGTTATGGGCAGAAAAGCGAAGCCGTTGTCATCGTCAATTTAATAACTCCCGACACGGTGGATGCCGATATTTACGAAAGATGCCTGATGCGGATTGGCGTGTTTCAGCACGCCATCGGTGGAAACGAAGAAATACTCGGTGAAATCACCCAAGAACTACATGATATTGCGGAAAACTTTGACCTAACGCCTAAGGAACGTGAGGCAAAACTCCAACAACTTTCTGATAATTGCATCCGTCAGATGCGGGAGGAACAGGAATTAGAATCAAGGGAAGCTGAGTTGTTCGGCCTCAACGTGCCCAATCCAGCCTGGCAGCAGGAAATCGCTGCTGCCGAGAGTTATTGGCTTTCCCAGCAATCCCTGCATCGCTGTGTTTGTTCTTATCTTGCGAACCGGCTTGGGACCCAAACAGAGTATCTCCTCGGAGATAAAGACCTCAAAACTCTGCGTCTGAGTCAGGATGCTCGCCTCAAGATTCTGGAGGACTTCAACCAACTGCCGCGGAGTCTGGATATCGTGGATCGAGAATGGGAAAAATGGTTGAAGGGCGGACAGCCAACACTTGCAGTTACATTCAACCAGGAAATTGCAACTAACGATCTAAGGTATCAGCATCTTTCAGTCTTGCACCCGCTGGTGCGTCAGGCTGCTCGCTCAATGCAAACGGTTCATTACCCTGTTTATGTCTCTCTCGATTCGCAGCGTGCTGACTTGCCGCCAGGCAAATATCATTTTGCTCTTTATCGTTGGCGGAAAACTGGTGTCAAATCCGATGAGCAAATCATCTCAGTAGCGAATCATGCCGGGCTTGGTGATCAGCTGCTTTCTGTTTTGCAGACGGCTACCGACTCCAATCAGCCAGTGTTGCCATCACAAACGGAATTTGAAAAGCTCGACATTCATCACCATGCCAAATGGTTGGCGGCACAGGCCGACCATATCTCTGAAAACCGTCAATTGGTGGAACACCGCATAAACAGCTTAAATGTCAGCCACAAAGCTAGGCGCCAAGCCGTTCAAGATCAGATTAACTGGGCGACCAATGACAAAATCATCCTGATGAAGCAGAGTGAATTGAATCGTGCTAACGCGGATTATAGCGAACGGTTGGCTCAGCTTCAAAAAGCTGCTGAAAGTGGCGACATTCACGCCCAGCCAATTCTCTTTGGAACCTTAAATCTTGTAACGACTAAATAATATGAGCTTTATCGACGAAGTTCGTGCTGACCGGCAACCACTGGCACATGTGCTTAAGAAGCACCATGGCATTCGAAAGATAGTAGAAGAGCTCTACCCGGATCGGGCTCACTTCATTTATGAGTTGTTACAGAATGCGGAAGATACAAAAGCTACTGAAGTGTCCTTTGTGTTGCAGGAAGATAAACTTACGTTTGTTCATAATGGGCGGGCATTTACCAATCCTGATCTTTTGGGAATCACCGACATCGGCGAGGGAACGAAAGTTGGAGACGATGATAAAATAGGGCGCTTCGGGGTCGGGTTTAAAGCTGTCTTCGCCTTCTCGGAAACGCCACACATTTGGTCGTCTACTTACAGCTTCAAAATCTCAGACCTTGTTCTGCCAACAGAGATCGACCCAAAAGCAGAACTTGGTAATAAGACCTGCTTTGAATTCCCGTTCAACAATCCAAAAAAATCACACGAAGAAGCCTTTACGGAAATTAAGGCTGGCCTCGAAGAACTAACAGAAACTACCTTGTTATTCTTAAGGAACCTAAAAACAATTTCATGGCAGATATGTAAACACCCAATCAGTTCCGTCCGGTGTGTCCACCATTCAGAGCATCATATTGAGATTCTGATTCAAGTTCATGGTGGGCCGATAAAAAGCTCTCATTACTTACGATTCTCAGCTCCGGTTAAAGAAGTCAAAAAACAGCACTTGGCTCTGGCCTACGAACTTGATCTTCTTCCGAACAGGACTACTTATGTTTCCACTCAAAAACTCTCCGAACAAATGCGCATTGTTTCTGCAAATCCGGGACGGGTGGCAGTGTACTTTCCCGCACGGAAAGAAACATCGGGATTGCGCTTCCACCTTCATGCGCCATTTGTTCCGGAACTTAGTCGTGCGAGCATAAAAGAGACCTCAGTGAACGACACGCTCTACGAGCAGCTGTCTAGATTGGCTGCGGAGTCCCTGCCAACTATCCGGGATCTGGGTCTTTTGAGTGCGGAGTTCTTGGCTGTGCTGCCAAACTCTGAGGATGTTCTGCCAGAAAAATATAAAGTCATTCGAACGCTCATTGTGGCAGCGATGAATGATGAGCCATTAACCCCAACGTATTCCAAAGCACATGCTCCAGCGAAATATCTTTTGCAGGGCAAAGCTGCACTCAAAGAACTGTTGGACTCGAATGACCTGGAATATCTAATTACTTACGAAGAAGTGGCCCCACAATGGGCAGTAGCCGCCCCGCTCAAAAACAGCTCTGCTGAACGGTTCCTATCAAGCCTCTCTATTAAAGAATGGGATGTGGATAAACTCTGCATGCTGCTTCGCGATAAGACGTCTGCTAATCGAAAAACATATCGAATAGAAGATATGGCTTTTTTTGAGGGGCCAGATCAAGAGTTCCTTGGATGGCTAGAAAAAAAGTCTCCTGAGTGGCATCAATCGATGTATGCGATTCTTTTTTCTCAAATTCGCCTTAAATCAGAATGGCAACGCCAGCAAATGGCGAGCGAAATGGCGCAATGGCAGATAATACGTCTTTCAAACGGAAAGCATAGCATCGGCACCAAATGCTTTTTCCCTAGTGTCAGCGTTGTTCATGATGAAGTCCTGCCTCGTGTGGACGCACGAGTGTATACATCAGGCAAGCTCAAGACTCGGCAGCAGGAGGAAGCAAAGGCATTCCTGGAATTAATAGGCGTCCATGAAGTTGGTGAAGCCGATCAGGTTAAAGCAATCTTGGAGCAAAGATACAAAGCAGGGGAGTCTTTTCAGCCAGACCTGAAAGACTTGGAGCGCTTTGTCGCCCTTTGGGAAAAGGATGTGACTCAAGCGGATATCTTTTCCAACTATTGCATTTTTAAACGAACCGATTCCAAATGGTGCCAGCCAGGATTTGCCTATCTCGACGCCCCTTTTAAGGAGACCGGGTTGAGTGCCTACTACACTGCGTTGGGGAACACAACCGCCATGGCGGGATTATCCGAAGAGTATCAGCATTATAAAGTACCAGTCGAACGACTTGTAAAATATGCCGATGCCGTTGGCGTTCATACCCGTCTGGAGTTCGAACGGACTTCATGTTACGGCAATCCCAAAGTCAATGAACTCGTACACCAATCACAGGGACGATGGTCGGACCTTGGAATTAATGAAGACTATACCATTAAAGGAATGGCGGAAGCTCTGGCAACAAACAACGAAGCCCTTTCGCGTCTTATGTGGAATACTGCCCGCAAACAAAGGGATACTAAATGGCTGCTGGCGCGGTACCGGAAAAACTCTAGTTACATATGTAAAGAAGCGCTCTCCCAAATTGGCTGCATTCTGCGAGATACCGCATGGATTCCGCAGAAAGGCATAGGATTTGTGCGTCCCGCCGAGGCATGCCGCGAACTGCTTCCGCAAGGTTTTCCTTTTGACGAGGGCTACCCTTGGCTGTCCAAAATAAAATTTGGGGAGACAAAGCGGACTCTGGCCAAAGAAAGTGCCCGTGACATCGAAAAAGCAAGGGAATTGGGCTTCACTGACATGCCTAGCCTGGAGCGCGCACTTAAATTCATCAATACGCTTCCCAAGGACGAACAGGAAAGAATATTGTCCGAGTATGAAAGAAAACCATCAGATGAGTTTCCTAAAAAGGAACCCAAGCATCCAGAGCGTAGAACTGAAAAAATTAGCCAGCAAGCGAAGGAAGCTCCCGAGCGTTTGTTTAGTGACCGGACTCGGTCAGTCTCAGTCAACCAAGGCAAAGTAAAACTGGAGACCGACCAATATCTTCGGGATCAATATACGAATGACGATGGAATTATGTTCTGCCAGATATGCCAGAAACAGCTTCCATTTAAACTAAATGATGGACTCTTTTATTTTGAAATGGTGGAGTTTTTGCTGGAACTTAGGCAACACCATTACCAAAACTATTTAGCGCTTTGCCCAAATCACTCCGCCATGTTCAAACACGCCAATGGGTCACGTAGTATAATGATGAAGCTGTTTTCAGAAATCAAAGGTCTGCTTCTGGACGTTATTCTTGCAGACACAAGTGCCTCAATTCTTTTCACCAAGACTCATATTATTGATCTGCAAGCGGTAATCTCCAGTGAAGCAAAATCAGCTAAAAACATGGAGTAATGCACAAGACTTATTTCTTCAATACGGTGGTAAAAAACGATGACAAAGCGCAGAAAACTCTCAGGACCCCCTCCAAAAAAGAAGGACAGGGGATTTGGCATGAAAGAGTTGCGGCTCGGAATGAAGCGAATTAGAAAAACGTGGGAGTTCCTTAATCGACCAGCAAGCAACTACCTGAAGGTTACGGATCGTGATGGAAGTGTTTATATTGTGGAAAAGGACATGACATTAATTTACATCCAGCCTGATAAAAAAGAATTTCGTGCATACAGTGACGGACGAAATACGTTTAGTGATCCCTCAAGAAATATTGAGGAAAGAAACTTCGTAGGAGATCCAGATTACGTTGAAAAGATATTTAAAGGGAAGAGACTTATCAAATGAGTCACCTCGTTTGCCAGCACCTTGAAAACAACTCCCGTGATGCTCTGCAAAAGCATCAGAAAATCATTAAGCAGTACGTTCGTCGCAGGAACGGGGTGTATGCCCTATATCGAAAAGAGAAGCTCTACTACGTCGCCTTGTAGTGTCGGATTCTTTTGATGATATGAGAACACGGGTGGAAATTGCAAAAGCCTTAAAAGAACTCTCCTCATTCATTTGCGAATCCGAATGGCGCGGAAAAGAAAATGACTGTGTAAACCTGTTTGCGCATCGATTCTTGGTCAAGAGGGTTCGGCCAATAGATCGAATTGGTATTGAGGTTGCTGTACCTCAGCTCGGCGGGAAGGGGAGAAAACAGGCGGTGCGAAAGGATTTGGTGATCTGGAAGCGTAGTGGAGATACCACCTGGGGAGCGGACTGGAAGGCTAAGGCTGTTCCTCAGGCTATTTTAGAGTGGAAGGTAAAGCGCGGGCCTGCTCCCAAGCCAACTATCTCTGTCCGAGATCGAGCGTGGCTAAAGGCTTTTAAGAGAAAACACAGGGGCTTTACTGGTGTTTGCGTAACCGTCGCTTATGGAAACAAAACAGATTTAAAGTGGGAGTTTGTATAAAGCCCAATTTCACACCCGAGCAGATCCGAGCTCTTGCAGACTTCTGGCCGGTATTCGGTAATCCCAAGTTTGTTTATGAAGTCCAGGACGAGGTGAAAGAAGAGACGGGGGTTATTACAATGCCTTCCAGCTCTTTGAGCCCCGAAGCGAAAGCTTTCAACAAAATGATTTATCAGGAGGGGTGGGTTCTAGATGGTTTCGATTGGCCTGAATGGGCACAGACAGATGAGTTTAAGGATCTGTTCAGTAAACCCGAGGCTTTGGGCAAAGCGTCCGCCGATCAACTAGCGAAGCTATTGACCGCATTGGTGCGTAAAGAGCGTTTCTGTGAAGGAACTATGGCTTCTGTTTGTAGTGATGGACTGCTTGCTAGGATAACTCAAAGGGCCAGCACACTTTTATAAAATGATTATATGAGCAGTACTGCCACAACAATCTGCGCTTTATGTTCCCAGGAATCAGGACTGACATGGCTTCTATGCGACGGTTGCAGAACGCCTGAAAACCTTGCCTCCTTGTTGGATTCCTATGCAGATCCAGCTTCAACTGGATATTCGGCGGATGGCCATTCCGCGTTGATTGCATTTGGTTCTGCAGATGTACTTCAACACCTCCCGGTTCTATCTGACCGAATTGTAGCCAATCCTGTTCTCAACGGGTGGTGGTCGTATTGGTACTCTTGGATCTCTTCAGCTCCCGAAAATGCAGAATTCTTTATCTATTTGCAGGGAGTGTTGCCAGGTTGCCCTGCATTATCTTCGCTCGTTCAACCCAAAGAACAGAAACGGCCACCCATTGCTGGGCAGATCGCAACGACTCTGCTGTCTATATCCAACGGGGTTGTCTCTCAATTTACCAGTGAGGCGAATCAAGCTGTTCAAGGAATACTTAAAAAGGGAATTCGCAGTAGCAAATCTGCCGTCGCAGAGATTATCGGAGACGGCGGTGATAATCTTCAAAAAGGGGCCAACAAACTCATGCGTGGGGTTGAAAAGAATGCAAAAAAAACAATCGGCAGTTTCTTTAAGCACCTTGGAAAGGTATTGGCTGAACTAATCTCGCGGCTTTTGCATTCAGTGATAATTAAAGTGTGGTTGTTTGTTATTCTCCCGTTAGTCGGCGTGATTATCGGTCTAATGCTTTTGGCGCGCTTCCTTTTTAAGTAGGGCGCTAAGCCTCCCAACCTGTGCCTAAGGTTTCCGTGATTATTGGGGACATCACCCGGCAAGAGGTGGATGCTGTGGTGAATGCTGCAAACCGCGAGCTAGCTGGCGGCTCGGGAGTGAACGGGGCAATCCATAAGGCGGGCGGGGCAGAGATTTATCGCTTTTGCGAGGAGCTAAGAGCAACGAAATATCCAAAAGGGTTGCCGGCTGGGCAGTCGGCTATTACCCGAGGGGGTAAACTACCCGCCAAGTGGATTATCCACACCGTGGGACCGAAGTATGGTCAGCACAACGGCAAAGAAGCAGAGTTGCTCGCTTCCTGCTATCGAACGGCCCTAGAGCTGGCTGAGTCGCATAAGTTGGAGTCGATCGCTTTCCCGGCTATTTCCACCGGCATTTATGGTTATCCGCCAGAGGAAGCGGCAGAGGTGGCATCGCAAGCCGTTCAGAGCTCGCTTAAGGGCTTAAAAAGTATTCAAGAGATACGCTTTGTCTTCTTTTCCGAAAGAGAACTGAAGATATTTAAAAAGAACTCCGTCTTGGAGGCCTAGGTCATTTATTTGTGGGGCATCTTAACGATCTTATCTGCACTTAGTTCTTTCTCGCCATCCCATCGGTAGGCATGGAGCGGAGAACATCTGGGTTCGTAGATGCCGTAGTCCAAGCAAGCTACCTTTGAGGTAATGATCAACTTTTCTGGATCGGCAGCATAGTGGCCAAAAAATACAGGGGCCTCGCCGGAATAGTCGTCTTGAGGAAGTTTAGGGTCAACTACGGGTATTTCTGGTGACGGGAGAGATTCATTAAGGGTCAGGTCCCGATAGGTTCGTCCTTTTGCGCCTTTCCACCACTTCGTTCTAAGGTGTCTTCGCTCTTTTCCTTTATCGTCTTTGAAGCTCACCCCTTGTGGAAGTTCAGCTTCATATCCCTTACAAAGAATTTCATAACGTTCTTGAGTTGGAAGGTATTTGGAGAAATTAACCAATAATGATCGAGGTCTATAGGGAACCTTGCCTGCCTCTTGATGAACTTCATCACTCCAGGCTGCGTGCACAACTCTGATGCCTCCTAGATCCAAGGACAAGGGCAGGGTCTGAAACCATTTCACATTATCCATTTGTTCCTTGGGGTCAGGGAAGGCGTCTAATGTCTCTTTGTGCTGGGCTGTGTTTTCATCACTTCTTTCGCGCAGATAATTGCCATCAAGATCTTTATACTGGTATCCAATCGCATTTACTTCGTGGTTTCCTAGGACCATTTGAGCTGAGCCTGCATCTACCATGCTGCGAACAATAAATAGCGCCTCACGAATCTTCGGCCCTTTGTCGATGATGTCTCCGACAAACACAGCTTGTCTTGAGGGATGAGAGTAGGTCCCGTGTTTTTTCTTGTAGCCTAGCTCTTGGAGAAGCTTTTCTAGGAGAGTCGCGTAACCATGAACGTCACCGATGATGTCGTAGTAGGGCACCATGAGTTTATTTAAAACAAATCAGGAGGGTAAGTAAAAGCCATCCTGGGGACGGAGTCTTTCCTGTTCTCGCAGGAAACGAATTAAGGCTGGGAAAATGCAGGTGGAGGTCTTCAAGACGGACTTCAGGTAAGGCTCTACTACGGCTCGGAGATCGTCTGATGCCAAGGGTAGGTCTGGTAACCAACACCGGGTGTTGATGTTCACTCCCTGGGTAGGTGAGAAGTGGATGTTGGTGCCATAAAGGTTCTGACTCTCTTCAAATAGAAAGCGGCGGATCTTGCCGCGCTGATCTTTGGGGGTCTGGAAGCGATAGGAGCAGCCAAGGATGATGCTCCGGCGTTCGTCGTCTAAGGCAATCGCGACAATGGCGTCACGGGTCTTGTCGATATGGAAGCCCGTGAGAATCGCAGGGGGATCGGTTTTGAGTTCAATCTCCCAATCCAGCGATTTGAAGACTGATTGTACCGATTCGAGGGCTTGGTCGGGTGTGATCTTCATAATGTGAAGCTTACCAAACAGGGTGGGACATTGGCAGGGGTAGGCCTGTCATAAGGGAATGAGCTTTTGAATGCATTCAGAGGTGTTGAGGAAGGTTTTATTACTGAAGCTCATTTCAATTAATAAAGTAAAAGCTGGAGAAGGGGGTCAGCTTTTATAGGATATACGGACGATTTGGTGGTTATGGATTTAACTTCTTATTTAAAATATTGCCTCGGTTATGTCCGCCTTTCGCAAAGCGGAGGTTGTGTCAAAAGTGAGGCTACGGCTCAAGAGCTAGGAGCATCTCGCCTTGATCTCATTAAGCTTCTCAACTCCGACCTGGATGGCGCGCTCGAGGAGCCGATCCAACTCCCGCTCTTCACGTCTCTGGATCCCCAGAAGGTACCCGCAGAGCAGTTGCGCGCTTACAACGAAGAGAGAAAGGTAGCTCGCAGTCTGGAGCAGTTAGGAGCTGATTCGCGAAACTATACTTTTACCAAGCAGCTGACTCTGCGTTTTGGCTATTTTAAGATCTCTCTGCCACTTAACCCCACGGTTGATCTGGAAAAGGAGGAGAGCGAAACAGAAGTAGTGGAGGGGGAGCTGCCGCTCGAAACAGCCCCGGTGATGAAAGATTTGGAGTTCCCGCTGTTTTCCGTGCAGGTGGATATTATCCGGCATAAATCGCAATTCTCGTTGATCGTTACCGATCCTGCGGTGGAGGTGCATATCAATGAACTGCAGGATGTTCTCTCACCTGTGACGTATCAGAACTTAACCAAGACGCTCGGTGAGTATGAGGCAAAAAGCGGATTTAACCTGCCGATCAGTGATACGACTGAACTACTCGGCTTTTGGGATCATGTCCGGGGGGCATTAGCTCTTTCGAAGGCACAGTTTGATTCCGATTCTTTCCAGTTGGACAGAAGCAAGCTGGTGTTAAGTGCCCGATCAAATTTCTTTCTGTCGGATGATTTGCGGAAGTTGACCTTGTTGGATCCTGCCGAGCTTGAAGGGACGGCTTTGACAGCTTGGACGACAAGCGAGGACATGAACGTGGCTGAAGACGGAGAGCCACACGAATCGGAAATCTTTTTCCCTTTTCCCTATGACAGGTATCAGGCGCGGATTCTTTCCCTGCTGGGCAATCGAGCCAGTGTGATTCAAGGACCACCAGGAACTGGCAAATCCCAGAGCATTTGCAATCTGATATGTCATTTAGCAGCCCAAGGAAAGACGGTGTTGTTTGTAAGCCAGAAACCGCAGGCCTTAAAGGTGGTGAAGGATCGGTTAAAGACGTTGGATATTCCCAATCTGTTTGGATACATCCCCAGCACAGCGGCCGGAATTATCAACGAACAGGACGAGGCAGATGGAGCAGGCCCCGCGCTGGCAAGAGTGGGAGCGAGTGCGCATGTAGCCAACGACAGGCAAAAAAAAGATCCTGATACTGCAGGAATTGTGGCCCAGAAGCAGCAAGCGCGAGCCACGCTCCAGGCCGACCTGGAGAGGGAAAGAGAGTACGCCAGGCTTCAAAAGGAATTGGAGGAGATTCAATCGAAGGACATCGATATCGCAGATCCTGGGTCTTTTTCTGCTAGGGCGAGTAAGGAGGAGGTGGAGTCACTATTTCAGAAAAGGAAAATGGCGGGAGAGTTGAATGAGGTAGCGGAGCGGTTGTCCCAAAGTGCGGACTTTGGAACATTCGATCCATCCTTTCAGAATGTGGCGTGGGCGAGTGGTGGGATTGGGCAAGCGCTGGAGATAGTTCGGAACGACTGGATTACGTTCGGTCCGAAGGGTGAGCGCCCGAATCGGCTCTTTCTATGGTGGGCGGAGAGGGGAGTACGGAAACGGGCGAGGGATGCTTGGGGAGCATTGCCGCCGGAGATTGCGGCTTATGTGGAGACTTTGCTATCGAGACAGGAGTCGAGGGCTACCGTGGCGAGTTATCTGGGTGTGTTGAGGGATTACGCGTTAGCGAAAGAGGCTCGGGTGCAGGCAGACGTGGTTTTGGGGGAGGCGGAAGGGTTGAAGGGAGTTTTGGGACTTTCGGAGGAGAATATTGTTCGGATCCATGAGGTGTTGGCAAAAGGTGGAAACTTGGGAGATGTGGTGGAGTCGAACCAAAAGATCATTGGGCTGAAAGTGGCGATCGCGCAAAATCTGGCTCTGAGGGTAGAGCGTGCTCCTTTGGTGGATACGATGAAGAAAAGTACTCAGAAAAGGTCGTTGTCACTCGCAACCTGCCTAGGGAACCGATTGCAGAATCGAGTTGCTCAAGCGTTTCGTTCCGGAATGAAGACGAGGGGTATTCTGGCTCAATTCGGAAAAGCATTTAACAAAGCAAAGAAAGCGTTTCGGACGTTCCATAAGCTTCGAAGTGAGCCAGAGCAGTATCAGGCGATCTTGGATGTGCTGCCTGTGTGGATGATGGAGCTTGAAGCTGCGAGTCGGCTGCTTCCTTTGAAGGCGGGTCTTTACGACTATGTGATCTTTGATGAGGCCAGTCAGTGCAATGTGGCTTATGCATTGCCTGCAATGTTTCGGGCGAAGAAGGCGCTTTTCTTTGGGGATTCGTTACAGATGAGGGATCCGACGGCGCAGACGAAGCGGAATCAGGCATTTGCAGATCTGGCGACGATGTACAATGTTTCGGACCCGTTACGAATTAAGGCGACGGAGGGAGAAATCCAGTCGGTTTTGGACATTGCTGCACAAAGAGGAATTCCGACGGTGGCACTTCAGTATCACTATCGTTCCCCCGCAGAGTTGATTGGTTTCTCGAATGACAACTTTTACAAGCAGAACGGCACGCCACTCTATCCGTTACAGCACAGTTATACGCCGTATCAGGATTCGGGTCGGATCATGGTGGTACACCAGGTTGACTTGGCACTAGGGAAGGGAATTGAGATTTCGACACGGCAAAACCATGCGGAGGCGTTGTATATTGTGGAGTTAGTTAAAAAGATTCAGAACGATCCAAAGCTGAGGCATTTATCGATCGGAGTTCTCTCTTTCTTTGCGGATCAGGCGCGTTTGATTCGGGAGTCGCTGGAGGAGGCCGGGATCGAGGTAGACGGGCAAAAGTTGAAAGTGGCGATCATTGAGGGAATTCAAGGAGATGAGAAAGATATTATTATTCATTCCTTTGTCATTCGGGATGCGAAGGAGAAGCGGATGTATAATATGCTGACGGGGGAGACAGGGGATTTGCGGAAGGATATTTCAGCGGGGCGCGTGAATGTGGCTTTTTCGAGGGCTCGGAAGCAGTGTCATGCCGTGGTATCGATGGCGCAGGAGCAGTTCCCGGATGGAATCTGGATTAAAAGGTATTTGGCTTATGCCCATGAATATGGGAAGCCAGCCGCGATCGAGGAGAAGATAAAACCTTTTGATTCTAAGTTTGAGGAGGAGTTCTTTGCGGTGGCGCGCTCGACCTTAGGCAGTGGCTTTATCATTCGAAATCAGGTGCCGAGCTGCGGATTTAAGATCGATTTCACCATTACTTCTCAGGCGACTGGAAAGAGTTTGGCGATCGAGTGTGATGGTCCGATGCATTTTCAGGATGAAGGGGAGACAGTGTACGTGGATTCGGATATGGAGAGGCAGGAGGTATTGGAAAAGGCGGGGTGGCAGTTTTATCGGATTCGTTATTCAGACTGGCTAGAGAAAAGTGAGGCCCGGGAAGACCTCTTGCGTCCTATTCAAGCGGCTCTTTTAGGCTGATTTCGGCAAAAGGAGGGGGGTGTCGGTGGCTTTCCATAGCCCTTAACCACGTTCAATAGGCCGTCAACACCATGGTCAACGCCATAAGCCACCACAGTCATCCACGGTCAATCCATAGTCAATCCACGGTCAACGCCGCAACAATTGCGAAACAACGCCATAACAATTCGCGCCTATTCGGCAACAATCCAAAACAATCCGCAAACAACGCTAAACAACCCACAAACCTTAAAAAACAACGCGAAACAACGCCATAACTGGTTCAGAAGGGGGTTTTGAGGGGTGCAAAAGTGGGTTTAAGGGGAAAAGAGGCCATTCCAGGCCGGGAACCTGACCGAGGAAATACCGAGAATCTACCGGGAGCCCGACCGGGAATATGACCGGGAACTAAAATTAAATACCCCGAAAATACCCTTAAAATAGGCCGAAATTACCCCGAAAAGGGGTCGAAAATACCCCGAAATTCGAATTAATTCTGAAACTTAAGCATCGCTGCGGCTGCAGTAGCACGTTTGGCCACTTCTTTGGGGGCGGCGAAGGCGTCTTCGGGCCAAGTTTCACCACGTTGCTCGAGCTCGCGCTTAATTTCCTGAAGGGGAGCCTCCAGGTTGTATCGTTTCACCACCTCGGCCAGGAACTGCCGGAAGTCCTCTTCCCAAACGATGCCCTTTTGGCCATTGGCCATGGCTTTGCCGATCAACTCCAGGGCTCTCATCCGGCGCCCGATGACGCGCTTAGGGGCGGCCTCGTTTTCGTCCTGGCAAACCATCTGCCAGAGGTTGAATGTCTCGGAATCAAATTTCCTTCCCAGCGTTGAAAAAGGGGTCTTTTTGGCCCAAGAGGAGGGGTCGATGCCGGTTAAGAGGTAGATGGCCCGGGCGGCGCGGGCGGTGATGGGGCGTTGGCCGAGCTCGAGGTTCCGAAGGAGGGGGGTGGAGATGCCGATTCGCTGGGCGAACTGTTCCTGTGTAAGGCCTGTTATTTGTCGGACGTGGTGAAGGGGGTGAATTTTTGCCGGAAGCCGAGTGGGCCGGCGGGTTTTGTTGCTCATCTCTTGACATAATGCATGCATCGATTATATTGTCAATATGCTTACGGGAAGAACCTTTAAAGAGTTGAGAATAAGCAGTCCTGAATTTCTAAAAAGGGTTCGGTAATGGAGGACGTTGAAAAACCGATGACCCTAACGGTCTTTGCTGAAAGTCTTGGGATCGGGATCTTTAAGGCAAAGCAAATAGCGAGGCAGCCGGGGTTCCCTTTGTTGGATGGACTGGTCTTTATGTCTGACTATCAGATTTGGCGCCGGAAATTCCTGCATCTCGATAAACCTCAAGGTCGGATACCTCGTGCCGTTGATATATCCGATGAACCAGTTCGTCCGAGTGGTTCACGAGCCTCATTGCGAAGTTCAAGGGAACCCCTTCGAGAAGCATTCGCGAAACCTTGGTAACTCTAAGACAGTGAAAGGAAAGATGCTTGAGCCCAAGTTTCCTGTGGAGAAAGTCCCGGCCAAACTCCTTACTGGCCATCTTGGGAATCTCACACGTGACTTTCTTGTTTCGGAGTGATTCCAGCAGAGGGCGAAGAGTCGTGGGCATGGGAATGGTGAAAGACTTTCCTTCTCCGCCTTTGGGAGCGGGGAAAGTGATGCGTCCCCTCTGAAAATCAATGCATTTGAGGGGAATGGACGTTTCCCTGAGTCTGCATCCCGTCGCTAGTGCGATCTCAAAGGCGATCGTCATCCAAGCGGGTTGGTCGGGAAGGGCTTGGCGGATGATATCGATCTCCTCATTCGTCATGGCGGGTTTCACTTTGGGTGGAGTCTTGGCCAGTTTGACGCCCTCCAGAGGGTTGTACTGAATCAAGCGTCGGCGAACGGCATGACGCATCACTCTGATAAAAACCCGCATCTCGTAGATGGCCGTGTTGCGGGAAGCTTTTTTGCCCGAGCGGCGAGGAGTCGAGGTACGCCAAGAGATGTATTCGGCCAGGAGATCGGGATGAACATGAGTCGGAGAGTGGATCTTCTTTTGAAGAAGGAAAACTTCGACCCTACGCCAGCGGTCGATGGTGGCCTGACGACTGAGTGGGTTGATGATTTCCAGGGCAAAAGTTTTTTCGACCCAATTCCATCCATCGGATTTTTGGGCCTGTTCGGCGACCACCACTTCGCCGACTTCGGCCTCGGCCTTAAGGGCTTTGGCTCTGCTGGTTTCGAGTGCGGAATCGGTCCGAAAGCCGGTACTACGGAATCTTTTGACCCCTTTTTTGTCCGTAAATTTGAGCCACCAGAAGGGGCTGCGAGGTCGCTGATGAAGAGAAGCCACAGAGGGAAAAGTAGTGCTACCAGTGCTACTTTTCAACCTCTTCAAAAAACGCTCCTCTCTGTAGGATTTTCGAAAAAGTGCCAAAAAGTGCCATTTTTTACTGTGTAAAAATGACGAGGGTTCGATTCCCTCCAGCCGCACGTTTTTTTTGGGGTAGTCCTTTCCACGGATCGGGGAAGTTGAAGAGAGGGGGAATGGGATTTAGGTTTAAATGATGAGTGAGGAAGTACATGACTTTGCGGGGATGTATGCGGAGGGGATTCCTCCTTGGCAGATTGACCGGCCGCAACTGGAGGTGATTCGGTTGATTGAGCAGGGGAAATTTGAATCCCTTGTCCTCGATCTGGGCTGTGGTACGGGTGACAATGCGATCGAACTGGCCCGGCACGGTTTGGTGGTGAAGGGGCTGGATGCGGTGCCTGAGGCGTTGGATCGAGCCAGAAAAAAAACGGAACAGGCCGGGCTGAAGCAGTCGCCCGAATTTGTTTTGGGCGATGCCCTGCGTTTGGACGAGAGCGGTCTGAAGGCGCGGACAGTGCTCGACTGCGCGCTGTTCCACACTTTTTCGGATGAGGAGAGAAAGGAATATATTCGAGGATTAGAGGCAGTGCTGAGCCCGGGTGGGAAGCTTCACATCCTTTCGTTCAGTGAGCTGGAAACACGGCAACCCGGACCGAGGCGGCTCAGTTTGTCGGAAATTACGGGGAGTTTTGGGGTGGGATGGAGAGTGGAGGATTCGGTGCGGTGCCGTTACTGGGATCGGGTGCGGCCAGACGGGGCCCACGCTTGGCGGGTGAGCTTCGTCAGAGAGTAGTGATTGGATTCAGGGTTTTGTTTTCCGTTGCCGCAGGACGAAGATGCCGGCGAGGAAAGTCAGCACGTAAAGGGAGAGATTCACCATCATAAAGGGGCGACCACCCCATTGAGCGGTGGAGGTTGGATAAGGATTCATCGCGGCATGGATCGTGAGGAGGCCCAGGCCGTAAAAAGCGGGAATCAGGCCAAGAAGGACGAGGGCGATCGGGCGGGCGTACAAGCCGGTGAGAATGAGAGTGGCTCCGGTGATGTAGTTCGAGATGCCGAAAAGACCGAGAAGGCGAAGAAGATCTGAAGCGGTGGGGCCCGAGAGATCGAGACAGGCGATGTGAGTTGCGGAGTAGGGAAGAATGACCGTGTGCA
>Ga0214917_10001663_pt1 | contig 28350 bp, 21 predicted proteins | sample LL_1208_BB_MetaG_FD_177983 | JGI IMG/M metagenome (GOLD analysis project Ga0214917, IMG submission 177983) | Freshwater microbial communities from Lake Lanier, Atlanta, Georgia, United States - LL_1208_BB | ecosystem: Environmental > Aquatic > Freshwater > Lake | place: USA: Georgia | collected... | reverse complement strand
CGGCTGCCCGCGGAGGTCGGTGGCGGCGGACTCGAGCAGGTCGTAGGCCACGAAGACGCACGGCACCTCCTCGATCAGCTTCCGCGGCACGCGGCGGCGGCCGCTCCGCGTGGAGAGGGCGGTGAAGCCCAGCAAGGCGTCGCCGCGGACCGCGAGCAGTTCCCCGTCGAGCACCGTGCCGTCGGGGAGCGCCGCGGCGGCGGCGACGATCTCGGGAAACGACTCGTTGACGAGTTCCTCGCCGCGGCTCCACAGCGTCGTCTCCCCGCCGCGGCGGACGAGCTGGGCCCGCATGCCGTCCCACTTCCACTCCGCGATCCAGTCGCACCGGTCGCCGAGGTCCTCCGGACGGGATTCGATCGGGGACGCCAGGAAGAACGGATAGGGACGGCGGGCGTCGGCCGCGGTCGCCTCGCCGGCGAGCAGCCGCCTGTAGGAGGCGGGGTCGGCCACGCCGCCGCCCATGAGCCGATGGGCCATCACCGCCGGATCCACGCCGGCCAGTTCCGCGAGCGCGCGGGCCACGAGCGTGTGCGACACGCCGACGCGGCAGCCGCCGGTGACCAGCTTGTGCCACACGATCCGCTCCCGCGGCGCCAGCTGCGCCCACACCCGTTCCACCTGCGCCCGCTTCTCGTCGTCCGATGCGGTCCGCAGCCGCTCCACCGTGGACCGCATGCACTCGGCCAGTCCCAGTCCCACCCCCCCCGGCTCCGCGTGGCCGTGCGGCAGCACGAGCGCCAGGGTCTCGGCGAGGTCGCCCACGTGGGCGTAGCACTCCTCCACGAGCCAGGCGGGAATGCCCGCCGCCTCGGCCGCCCACTGCCGCAGCTGCCGCGTCGATACCGCACGCCGCTGCCGTCCGCCGGAGAGCACCTGCAGCGCGTGGACCGCGTCCTCCGCGGGAACCGCCGCGAAGTAGTCCCGCAGCGCCGCCACCTTCTCGGTGGTGCTCGTGGTGGCGTCGAGCCGCCAGTAGAGATCGGTGAACCGTTTCATGGCGCCGCCTCCGCGTCCTCCCCGGCCACCGCCTCCGCCGCCTCGTCGTCGTCCGGTTCGGCGGCGTCGGTCGTGGGGGCGTCGGGCGGGGCCTCGCCGGTGAACCGGGTGGGCAGGACGGCGGCGTCCAGGCCCCGCTCCTGCAGCAGCCGGGTGAGACTGTCGGTGAAGCCGTGGGTGACGAGCACGCGACGGGCCCGCGAGGCCTCGATCGCGGCGAGGAGGCCGGGGAAGTCGGCGTGGTCGGAGACGACGAAGCCGGTGTCGAACCCGCGGCGGCGCCGCACCCCGCGCAGGGTCATCCACCCCGACGCCATCGCCACGCTCGTCTCGCCGAACATCCCCAGCCAGCGGCTGCCGGCCACGCTCGGCGGGGCGATGACGAGCGCCCGCCCGCCGCCCATGCGACGGGTCCGGGGCGGCACGCGGTCGATGGAGGGCAGCCGCACGCCACTGGCCCGATAGGCCTCCACCATCTTCATCACCGCGCCGTGGCCGATGATCGGGCCGATCGACGGATCGACCAGCGCCGCCAGCCGCTGGGCCTTGCCCAGGGCGTACGCGAGCAGCACGCTCGTGCGTCCGGCGTCGCGGTTGCGCCGCCACCAGGCGTCGATCTCCGCGGCGACCGTGGCGGAGTCGCGCCAGCGGTAGACGGGCAGCCCGAAGGTCGATTCGGTGACGAACACGTCGCACTCCACCGGCTCGAACGGCAGGCAGGTGGGGTCGGCGTCGAGCTTGTAATCACCCGTCACGACCCAGGTCGTGCCGCCGTGCGACAGGCGGACCTGCGCCGAGCCGAGCACGTGCCCGGCCGGATGGAGCGACACCTCGACGCCGTTGATCGAGAGCGTCTCCCCGTGCCGCAGGGCGTCGATCGGCGCGGCCGAGCCGATGCGGCTGCGGAGCACGAGCACGCCGGCAGCACTGGCGAGGTAGCGGCCGCAGCCCGGCCGGGCGTGGTCGGCGTGGGCGTGGGTGATGATCGCCCGGGGCACCCGCCGCCAGGGATCGACGTAGAAGTCGCCCCGCGGGCAGTACAGCCCCGACTCGGTCACGTGCAGCAGATCGGCCACCGGCGACGGCTCCCGGACCCGGCCTCCCGATCGGGGCCGGCCGCCGTCGATCGCTCAGCGGTAGGCCTGGGCACCGACGGCGGGAAACCGGTACCCGCCGAATCCGAGTGGAGCGTAGCTGGGCCAGTCGCCCGGGACGACCCCCGGGGGCGTGCCGTACATCTTCCAGGTCGGCGTGCGGGGGTTCGTCGGCGGCACGAAGTATCTCGGCCGCTGCCGCAGGCCGGTGACGTAGGGCGAGGCGCCCGGCTCGTACGGGGCCTGGTTCTGCGGAGTGCCGGTCGAGGCCGGGGACCGCGGCCCGGAGTGCCGCCGCGTTCCGGCGGCCGACGCGGGGCCGGCCGTCAGCATGGACACCAGGCAGATCACCAGCAGCCCGATCACCACCCGATCGCCGCGGTGTCGGGTGGATCGATGTGCAGGACGCATGGGAAGCCCCGGAGTGCCGGCCGCGGCCGGGGCGGACTGCCGCGGGGGCCTGCACAGGGGCATCGGCAGCCCGGCCCGTGCCGGTCGCGAAAACCGCCGGCAGGGAGGGGTGCGACGGTCGTACCGGTCGCGCCGGCCGCCGGTCAGGCCGGCCGCGCGTCGCCTCCCCGGCGCCGGCGCCGGGGCTTGTCGGCGGGCGGTGCGTCGGCCGCGGCGGCGGGGCCGTTCGCCCAGCGGATGGCGATCGGCATGCCGAACACCTTTTCGAACAGGTCGGTCCGCCGCTCGGCGCCCCAGATGTCCACCAGCGGCTCCTGATCGGCGACGACATCGAGCGCGACCCCGCCGTCCGCCACCTGCACGAGAACGTCGCGGACCTGCTGCGACCGGCTGCGATCGAGGCCCCCGGCGAGCCGGAGGATCGCCGCCATCCGCTGCACCCGCTGCTGATCTTCGGGCGACAGCCGGGCCAGGTTCTCGTGCTTCCGCTTGGGATGGGCGCCGCGGTGGTAGCGGGCCACGTTGGCGATCAGTTCCAGGTCGTGGGCCCGGATGCCGGGCAGGCGGCTGTTGCGGATGAGGTGGTAGCTGTGCTTGTGGTGCTGGTCGTAGTTGATGACGTAGCCCACGTCCTGCAGTCGGGCGGCGCACTCGAGCAGCGGCCGGTCGCCGGCGGCCAGCCCCAGCGGCTCCGTGAGCTGGTCGTAGATGCGGCCGGCGAGCAGCGCCACCGTCCGCCCGTGTCCGAGTTCACCGGAGCAGGCGGCGGCCAGCCGTTCGATGGCGGCGTCCCGGTGGGCCGGATCGTCGACCGTCGTCCCCACGGCGTCGTCGATCATCTCGCGGACCAGCCCGTCGCGGACGCCACGCGTGTGGATCAGGAGCGTGTTGACGCGGAACCGCTTCATGAGCGCGTCGATGATCGCCAGTCCGGCGAGGATGATGTCGGCGCGGTCGGGCGTCATGCCGGCCATGCCCCGGCGGGCCCGCAGCGGCATCTTCAGCAGCCGGTCGAGGAGGTGCCGGACCTCGGCATGCGACACCTTGTAGCCCGCGACCGGGACGTCGACCTCCTTCTTCGAGGCCATCACGAGTTCGGCGAGCGTCGTGAACGTGCCGCCGCAGCCGACGAGGAAGTGCGGTGCGAACAGGGGCCGGGTGGTTCGCTTCTTGAGGAGCAGCGCGATCTCGTCCTCCATCCGCAGGGCGTTTCGCAGGATCGCCTCGGCCGCCGCGCCCTCGCCCAGCCCGAACTGCTCGGTGAGCCGCACGGCCCCCAGCGGCGTGGAGAAGATCGATTCGACGAGGTTGCCCGTGGCGAACACGATCTCGGTGCTGCCGCCGCCGATGTCGGCCACGATCACGTTCTTGCCCGACAGATCGAAGGCGTTCTGGACGCTGGAAAACGCCAGCCGCGCCTCGCGTTCACCGGAGATCACCTCCACTTCCAGCCCCACCTGCTCGCGGACCCGCCGGCAGAACTCCGGTCCGTTGCGGGCCTCGCGGACGGCGCAGGTCGCGATCGTCCGCAGGCTGCTCGCCTGGTAGCCGGCCGCGATCTGCTTGAACGTCCGCAGTGCGGCGATCGTCCGCTCCATCGACTCGTCGTCCAACTGCCCCTTCTCGGACACGCTGCGACCGAGCCGGGTCGGCTCCCGCTCCTCGTCGAGGATCCGGTAGGCACCGCCCCGCAGCGCCTCGGCCACGAGCAGGCGGACGCTGTTCGACCCGATGTCGATGGCCGCGAGGCGGCACGCCATGTCGGCCGACAGGAAGATCTGCTTGTCGCTCTGCGGGTCGTCGCTCGTGTCGGCGGCCATGCGGTGTCCTCGCGTGCGGTCTGCACCCAATCATACATGGCCGCGCTGCGCCGCGTGGCGGGCGGCGGCGGGGCCGGGCGCGGCCGATACGCTACACTCCGCGGGCGTCAGCCCACCCCCCCACGCACCAGCACCGTGGCCCATCCCATTCCGCCTCCCACCGTCGCCGCCGCCAGCGACCGCTGGCCGCCCGCCGCGGCCGGCAGCGCGGTGTCGGTCGGCAACTTCGACGGCGTGCACGTCGGCCATGCGGCGATCATCCGCCGGCTGTGCGACGTGGCGCGGCGGCTCGGCGTGCCCTCCGTGGCCTTCACCTTCGATCCGCATCCGGCGGCGGTGCTGCGGCCCCTCGCGGCCCCCGTGCCGCTCACCACCCCCGGCCGTCGCGCCGCCCTGCTGCGGTCGCTCGGGGTGGACGCGGTGGTCGTGCAGCCGACCGACCGCGGGCTGCTCTCGCTGTCGGCGGCCGGCTTCTACGACGAGATCCTCAGGGGCCGGCTCCGGGCGCGGGCGATCGTCGAGGGGAGCGACTTCCGCTTCGGCGCCGACCGTGCCGGCGGCATCCGGCTGTTGGAGGAGTTCGCGCGGCGGGACGGCCTGACGCTCGAGGAGGTGCCCCCCGTGCTCGCCGACGGACTGCCCGTGTCGAGTTCGCGGCTGCGGGCCCTGATCGCGGCCGGGAACGTGCGGCACGCGGCGTGCCTGCTGACCGCGCCGTACCGTGTCACGGGCACGGTCGTCATGGGCGCGCGCCGCGGTGCCACGCTCGGCTTTCCCACCGCCAACCTGGCGGCGATCGCCACGCTCCTGCCGGCGGCGGGCGTGTACGCGGCCCGGGTCGTGCTTCCGGGGCCGGCGGCGGACGCCGCGCCGGCGGGCCTGCCCGCCGCGGTGCACATCGGCCCGAACGTCACCTTCGGCGAGACCGCCACGAGCGTCGAAGTGCACCTGATCGGCTTTCACGGCACGCTCTACGGTGCCACGCTCGACGTTGACTTCCTCGACCGGCTGCGCGACACTGTCCGTTTCGGTTCGGTCGAGGACCTCAAGGCCCAACTGGCCGCCGACGTGGCCCGGGCGCTGGAGGTCGCGCGTGCGGTGCCGGTCGGACCGCGTGGCGTCGCCTGAGCGGTCCGCCCTCCGACCCGCAGACCCGGCGTCGCCCGCCCCGTACGAATCGTCCCCTCCCCGCGCTCCGGAGCCCGCATGCGACTCGATTGGGCCAGTCTGCTCGAGATCCTGCGGACCTGCCGGCGGGTGGTGCTCACCAGCCACGTCCGTCCCGACTGCGACGCGCTCGGCAGCGAACTGGGGATGCTCGGCATCCTCGAAGCGATCGGCAAGGACGTGCGGATCGTCAACGCCCAGGCCACGCCGCCGGGCCTCGCGTGGATCGATCCGCAGCGGCGGATCGAGTCGCTCGCGGAGCAGGTGAAGCCCGCCGACCTCGCCGACCGCGACCTGCTGATCGTGCTCGACACCTCCGCCTGGGCCCAGTTGGGGGCCATGGGGGAGGTGCTCAAGTCGATGCGGGAGCGGGTGCTCGTGATCGACCATCACGTGAGCGAGGACGACCTCGGCGACCGCTGGTTCAAGGACACGACGGCGGAGGCCACGGCCCGGATCGTCTACGAGGTCGGCCTGCGGCTGCGGGTGCCGTTCACCGAGCGGATCGCCACGCCGCTGTACGCCGGCCTGTCGACCGACACCGGCGGCTTCCGCTTTCCCTCCACGTCGGGCGAGTCGTTCCGCATCGCGGGCCGGCTGGTCGATGCCGGGGCGAGCCCGCCGACGATCTACCGGGAGCTGTTCGAGCAGGACACGCTCGCCCGGCTGCACCTGGTGGGGCGGACGCTGGCGGGCGCCCGCACCTCCCATGACGGCACGGTGATCCTGTCCACCGTGCGGCTGTCCGACATCCGCGAGACCGCGGCCACCTCCCACGACACCGAGGACCTCGTCAACCTCACGCTGACCGTGAAGGGGACGCAGGTGGCGGCGATCCTCATCGAGCAGTCCGACGGCCGCGTCAAGGTGAGCTTCCGCAGCCGCTCCGCCGTCGATGCCAGCGCGCTGGCGGGACGGTTCGGCGGCGGCGGCCACAAGGCGGCGGCCGGCGCGATCCTGCCCGGCCCCTTCGAGGCGGCCGAGGAGCGGGTGGTCGCCGCGGTGGACGAGGCCGTCCGCGCGGCCGAGGGGGCCGGCCGGTGACCGGCCGGTACACTGACCTGCCACGGACACCACGTTCCCCCGGAGACACGCCATGGCACGAAACCCGCCGCCCGGCGAGCCGGCGACGGCCCGCCGCAGGTTCCTGACGAAGGTCCTCGCTCTCTGCTGCGGGGGCCTGGCGACGCTGCCGCCTCTGGTCGCGGGGCTGTGGGTGGCGCTCGATCCGCTCCGCCGTCGCGGGGCGGCCGCCGCGTTCCTGCCGGTCACGGAACTGGCCGCCGTGCCCGACGACGGCCTGCCGCGGCGGTTTCCGGTGGTGACCGACCGCATCGACGCCTGGACGGGGTTCGCGGCCGAGCCGATCGGCGCGGTCTACCTGCGGCGGCTGCCCGGCTCCGGCACCGTCGAGGCGCTCTCCGCGACCTGCCCGCACGCCGGCTGCTTCGTGGAGATCGAGTCGCAGTCGCGGTGCTTCCGCTGCCCGTGCCACAACAGCCGCTTCGAGCTCGATGGCGGCATCGTCGCGCCGAGCCCCAGCCCGCGGGCCATGGACGGGCTCGAGTGCCGGGTCGGGGCCAACGGCGCGATCGCCGTGAAGTGGCAGAACTTCTACACCGGCGTGGCCGAGAAGGTGGCCCGGCCATGAGCAGCCGTCCCCCCGTGCCTCGCCCCGGACCGCTCGGCCGCCTGGCGGCGTTCCTGGACGACCGCACCGGCATCAACGCCCTGCTGCACGAGGTGCTCTACGAGCGGGTGCCGGGCGGCGCCCGCTGGCGGTACGTGTGGGGCAGCACGCTCGTGTTCGCCTTCATGACGCAGGTCATCACCGGACTGTTCCTCTGGTCGAGCTATTCGGCCAGCGCCCAGACCGCGTGGGAGAGCGTCTACTACATCCAGCACGAGATGACCGGGGGCTGGCTGCTCCGCGGCATCCACCACGTGATGGCCCAGGCGATGGTCGTGCTCCTGGCCCTGCACCTCATGCAGGTGGTGATCGACGGCGCCTACCGCGCGCCGCGCGAGGTGAACTTCTGGCTGGGGCTCGTGCTCATGATGCTCGTGCTCGGCATGGCGCTCACCGGCTACCTGCTGCCGTGGGACCAGAAGGGCTACTGGGCCACCCGGGTGGCCACGAACCTGGCCGGGCTGGTGCCGCTGGTCGGCCCGGCCCTCCAGCAGCTGGTGGTGGGCGGGCCCGACTACGGGCACCACACGCTGACCCGCTTCTTCGCGCTGCACGCCGGGTTCCTGCCGGCCACCCTCGTGCTCATGCTGGTGGTGCACCTGGCGCTCTTCCGCCGGCACGGGCTGTGCGCGAAGCAGCCGATCACCCGGCCCGACGCCATGTTCTGGCCCGACCAGGTGCTCAAGGACGCCGTGGCGATGCTGGCCGTGATGGCCGTGGTGCTGGGCGTGATCCTGCTGCCGGCGCTGCGGGCCGTGCTGGAGGGACGGCCGGTCGTGCCGGGCGAGCTCGGCGCCGAACTCGGAGCCCCGGCCGATCCCTCGCAGCCCTACGCGGCCGCGCGGCCCGAGTGGTACTTCCTGTTCCTGTTCCAGTTCCTCAAGGTCTTCGAGGGCTTTGGCGCCACGGGCGAGTTCGTGGGCGCGATCGTGGTGCCGGGACTCGTCATGACGGTCATGTTCCTGATGCCGATCCTCGGCCACTGGCGGCTCGGCCACCGGTTCAACGTCGCCTTCACGCTGGCCCTCCTGGCCGGCGTCGGCCTGCTCACCGCGCTGGCCACCCACGAGGACTACGCGGCGCTCTGGTCGGACCGGCGGGCCTACGCCGACGTGGAGCGGCTGTTGGACGAGACCGGCGGCGACCGGGCGAAGATCGCCGCGCACTTCGGCGATGACGCCGCGAAGATCGCCGCCTTCGAGGCCCGCGTCCACGCGCTCGACAGGATCCGGCACTCGCAGGCGTTTCTCGACGCCGTGGCCCAGGCCAAGGCCGATGCCGCCCGCTCGATCGAGCTGGCCGGTCGCCCGGAACGCATCCCGCCCGCCGGCATGCTGGATCTCGTGCGCAGCGACAGCCTGACCCAGGGGCCGAGGCTGTTCGCGCAGCACTGCGCGAGCTGCCACGCCCACGTCGATCCGGCGGCGGCCGAGGCGGGCACCGTGCTGGCCCGGGCCTCGGCCGCCAATCTCCACGGCTTCGGCACCGCGGCCTGGATGCGGGGGCTCCTCGATCCGGCGCAGGTGGCCGGGCCGGCCTACTTCGGCAACACCGCCCACAAGGACGGCGACATGGTGAACTTCGTGCGGAACGACCTCGCCGACGCCGCGGTCTGGAAGGCCGACGACGTCGCGGCGGTGATCGCGGCGATGGCGGCGGAAGCGGGGCAGGGGGATGCCGCCGGGAAGGACGCCGCCACGGTCGAGCGGGGCAGGGAGCTGATCGCCGCGACCGACCGCTGTGGCGGCTGCCACCCGTTCCGCGACAACGGTGTCGCCACGGGCGCCGCGCCCGACCTCACCGGCTGGGGCTCCCGCGACTGGCTGGTGGACCTCGTCGTCGATCCCACCCACGAGCGGTTCTACGGCGGCGAGAACGACCGGATGCCGAGCTTCGGACGGGCCGAGGAGGGGGCGGCGCCGCTCCTGACGCGCCGCCAGATCGAGCTCGTCGCCGACTGGCTGCAGGGCCGCTGGTATCGCCCCGCTCGCGACCACGCCGGCGGCCTGCATGCGGCCGCCGTGCCGCCGGCGCCGCTCAGGTGATGCCGCCGAGGACGGTGGCGCGGGCGACGCGGCCGACGCCGAGCATGTAGGCCGCCGTCCGCAGGCTCACCCGTCGCGACGAGGAGAGCTGCCAGACCTGCTCGAACGCCTCGCCGAGGATGCGGTCGAGTTCCTGCCGCACCCGGTGGATGCCCCACTGGTAGTGCTGCCGGTTCTGCACCCATTCGAACCAGCTGGCCGTCACGCCGCCGGCATTGACGAGGATGTCGGGCACGACGGTGATCTGCCGCCGGTCGAAGACCTCGTCGGCCTCGGGCTCCGTGGGGGCGTTGGCCGCCTCGACGATGATCGGGGCCCGCACCGCCTCGGCGTTGCCGGCGTGGAGCACGCCGCCGAGCGCCGCCGGGATCAGCACGTCGCAGTCGAGCGCGAGCAGTTCGGCGTTGGACAGGACATCGCCCCCCTCGAAGCCCTCCAGGCGGCCGCCGTGCGCCTGCGCGTGCCGGAGCAGGGCCGGCACGTCGAGCCCTTCGGCCCGGTGGAAGCCCGCGGTCGCGTCGCTCACCGCCACGATGCGGCACTCGGCGTCGTGCAGGAACCGGGCGGTGTGCGTGCCCACGTTGCCGAACCCCTGGATGGCGACACGGGTGCCGGGGATGCGGCGGCCGAGCCGGCTGAGCAGCTTGAGCGTGAGGCTGCCGACGCCGCGGCCGGTCGCCTCGTCGCGTCCCGGGATGCCGTGGTACTCGACCGGCTTGCCGGTGACGCAGGCGGGGGAGAAGCCGTGGTACTTGCCGTACTGGCTCATGATCCAGGCCATCACCTCCGGGTTCGTGCCCATGTCGGGGGCCGGGATGTCCACGTCGGGGCCGAAGAGGTCGTGGATGGCGTCCACGAAGCGACGGGTGACGCGGTCGAGTTCGCGGGACGACAACCGCGTCGGATCGATCGAGATGCCCCCCTTGGCGCCGCCGTAGGGGATGTCGACCACGGCCGTCTTCCAGGTCATGAGCGCGGCGAGCGTCCGCACCTCGTCGAGGTCCACCTGCGGATGGTACCGCAGGCCCCCCTTCATCGGCCCACGGGCGTTGTTGTGCTGCACACGGTAGCCGATGAACGTGGCCACCTCGCCCGAGTCGAGTTCGACCGGGATCTGCACCTGCACCTCGCGGCGTGCGGTGAGCAGGAGGCGACGGGTGCCGTCGGAGAGGTCGAGTTCGTCCGCGGCCCGGCGGAAGTAGATGCCGATCGCGTCGCTGGATCGCATGGCGGGCGGTGCTCCTGCGGTCGTTCGTCACGGGGCCGGCGAGTCGGTCGCCGGCCCCGTGACGGTGTCCGCGGAGTGTACCCGGCCGCCGCCCTGCCGCCCCCGCCCGGGCACCCTCCCGGCCCGCCGGCGGGAGCCGCTATCATCCCGGGGGCCGCCATCCCCGCTCCCCCCGCCCGACCCCTCGCCGCCATGCCCACACCGTCCCCCGAGGAGTTCTGGAAGCTCCTGATCGCCAGCCGGCTCGTGGAGCCCGCGATGGTGGAGGATCTGCGCCGCGCGTACGACCGCGAGCAGCCGGCGGCGGGAGGTGACGCGGCGACGGCCGCCATCGCCAAGTGGCTCGTGCAGCGGGGCGTGGTGAGCAAGTGGCAGGGGCGGCGGCTGCTCGGCGGCGACTCGGGGCCGTTCTTCGTCGGCGACTACCGGCTCATGGACCGGCTGGAGAACGAGGGCACCGGACGGCTGTTCCGTTGCCGCCACGAGCCCTCGGGACGCCGGGTGTGCCTGATGGTGCTCGACCGCAAGCTCTGCCAGCGGGTGGACGTGTGGACGGAGGTGGTGCGGCGGACGGAGATCGCCCATGCGGCCACCGATCCGCTGCTCAGCCGCACCTGGGCGCTCGACCAGGTGCAGGGCAACCGCGTCATCGTCTGCGAGGACGTCGAGGGCGTGTCCCTGGCCGACGAACTCTCCCGGCTCGGTCCGCTGCCTCCGGCCGAGGCCTGCGCGGTCCTGCTCCCGATCTTCACGGCGGTGGCCGAGTTGCACCGCCGCGGGGCGGTCCACGGCAGCCTGTCGCTCGACGCCCTGCGCCGCGAGCCGGCCGCCGCCGGCGGGGCGGAACGGAGCGGTCGCGTGCGGCTCCTCCAGCACCCCCTGGCCGGCGACCCGCACGCGGTGCCCACCCAGCCCCCGGTCGATGCCACCGAGCGGGTCGCCGGACTCGGTCGGCGGGCCTCGTTCGTCGCCCCGGAACTGCTGCTCCCGGGCCGCGTCGCCGACGAGCGGAGCGACGTCTACTCGCTCGGCTGCATGCTCCACGCCCTCCTCACCGGCGTGCCGCCGTGCTGGCAGGGGGACGCGCAGCGGACCCTGTCGCAGGCGGCGTTCGTGGGACCGCCGCCGCTCGGCCCGCCGCAGGTGCCCGTCGAGGTGGCGACGCTCGTCTCGTATCTCGTGGCCCGGGAGCCGACGGACCGCTACCCGAACGCGGCCGAGGCGGCCGACGCGCTGGCCGGCTGCCTGGGGCTGCCACCTGTCTCGTCGGCGTTGCCGCCGGCACAGGGTGGCGCGGGTGTCCGCGCCGCGGCCGAGGCCGGCACACCGGGCGTGCCGTTCGCTGGCGTTCAACCCCCCGCGGCGGCGGCCGTCGCGATGCCGGCGGCCACCGTCGCGGCCGGCCCGGCGGTGGCGGATATCCGTCGTGCGGCCGAGAAACGGGCGTCGCGGCTGGGGATCATCGGCCTGGGAGCCGCTGCCGGCGTGGTGATGCTGACGCTCGGCATTCTGCTGGCGAGAACCGGCTCGTGGTCCGGCGCAGCGGCCCGCGACGGCGCCGGCAGTGCCGACAGCGGCGACGGCGCAGCGGATGCCGGGCCGCCCCGGCCGGATGCCGCGATGCGGTCCCGCGAGGCGGCCGCTCCCGATGGCCGCGACACGGCCCGCGGCGCCGACACCGAGAGCGAGAGCGTCGCGGACGGCGCCGCCGAGTCGGGCGGCGCGGAGATGGCCGGCCGCCGGCCGGCCGCGGATGACGGTCCGGTGAAGGCGGCGGCGACGGTCGTCCCGAGCGCGACGCTCCCCTGGGCGCCGCCGACGGCGGGCGGTCCGCCGACGCTCGCCTACCTGCCGCCGGGCTCGCAGCTCGTGCTCCTCGTGCGGCCCGCGGAGATCGTCGCCGACGAGGAAGGGGGACGCTTCGTGCGGTCGCTGGGCCCGCGCGTGGCCGAGGCCATCGCGGTGCTCGAGTCGGTGTGCGGCCGCGGTCTCGAAGAGATCGTCGAGCTGCAGGCCGGCTGGCAGGCCGCCGACGGCGGCGGCACCGATCCGGTCGTCGGCTGGGCCGTGCGGTTCGCGGAGCCGTCGGCCCTGCTCGACGACGCCGCCGCCCGCACGCGGGCCTGGGGCGAAACCGCGCAGCAGGAGGTCGAAGGGGAGACGCTGTACGTCGGTCCCCGGCTCACCGCCTGGTTTCCCGCCGTCGATGAGGGCCGCGTGCTCGTGCTCGGCTCGCCCCGGGGCATCGACGCGGTCGTGGCCGAGCCGAGGACCGAGGGCCCCACCGGCGGGGACGGGCCGCTGGCCGCGAACCTGCCGCAGGACCTCGAGGAACTCGTCGGCATGCTCGACCGCACCCGGCACCTCACGCTGTTCGGATCGCCCGCCTACCTCCTGTCGGACGGCCGGCAGCTCTTGTCCGGGCCGCTGGCCACGCTGGCCACGCCGCTGGGCCAGTTCTTCGGCGACGGCATCCAGGCGGCCGCCCTGTCGCTGCACTTCGGCACCGACTTCTACGCCGAGATCGACACCGTCGCTCCCCGCGCCGAACCGGCGACGACGCTCGCGCCGCGGCTCGCCCGCCAGGTCGACACGCTGCCCGACGCCGTCGAGGACGCCTGCAACGCGATCACCCTGCACCCCTACGGCAAGAAGCTGGTGGGGCGGCTGCCGGCGATGGTCCGCGTGCTGGCGGCGAACATGCGGTCGGGTGCCGAGGGAAAGGGGGTGGTGCTCAACGCCTACCTGCCGCGGCCCGCGGGGCACAACCTCGTGCTGGCGGCGGAACTGGCGCTGGAGCAGGCCGCCGCGGGCGGCGGGGCGGCGCCGGTCGCCACGAAGGGCACGGCGCCGGCCACCGGTGCCGCCGCGGCGCTGCAGAAGAAGATCACGCTGGTGTTCGCCAAGGACACGCTCGAGAAGTCGATCCAGATGGTGGCCGACGAGATCGGCATCCCGATGGAGATCGTCGGCCGCGACCTGCAGCTCGACGGCATCACGCAGAACCAGTCGTTCGCGCTCGAGGAACGGAACAAGCCGGCCGACGCGGTGCTCCGCAGCATTCTCGCCAAGGCCGATTCGGCCGGTAGACTGGTCTACGTCGTGCGGTCACGCAACGGCGGCGAGGCGATCGAGATCACGACGAAGGCCGCGGCCGCATCGCGGGGCGACAAGCTGCCGGCCGGGTTCTGACGCCGGCGGCGCGAGGGCCGACGCGGCGGGCACGCACTCCGGAGAACGTTTCGATGATCATCGTCATGCAGGCGGGGGCGACCCAGGACGACCTCGACAGGGTGGTGACGCGGGTCGAGAGCCTGCGGCTGCGGCCGCACGTCATCGTCGGCACGGAACGCACCGTCGTGGCGGTGGTGGGCGACGAGCGGGATGCGGCCGGTTCGGGCTTCGAGACGCTCTCCGGGGTGGCGTCCGTGATGCCGATCCTCGCGCCCTACAAGGTGGCCAGCCGCGAGGTGCAGGCCGAACCGACCGTGGTGCGGGCCGGGTCGCTCGTCGTGGGCGGCCGGGAGATCGGCGTGATCGCCGGGCCGTGCTCGGTCGAGAGCCGGGAGCAGATCGTGGCCACGGCCCGCGCCGTCAAGGCGGCGGGCGCCACGGGCCTGCGGGGCGGCGCGTTCAAGCCGCGCACCAGCCCCTACAGCTTCCAGGGAATGAAGGAGCAGGGGCTGGAGCTGCTCGCCGAGGCCCGCGCCGAGACGGGGCTGGCGGTCGTGACGGAGGTCGTCTCGCCGGAGGACGTGCCCCTCGTCGTGCGGTATGCCGACGTGCTGCAGATCGGCGCCCGCAACATGCAGAACTACCGCTTGCTCGAGGCGGTGGGCCGCACGGAGACGGCCGTGCTGCTCAAGCGCGGCCCGTCGGCGACCGTCGAGGAGTTGCTGCTGGCGGCGGAGTACGTCCTCGACGGCGGCAACCGGCAGGTCATGCTCTGCGAGCGGGGCATCCGCACGTTCGAGACGCACACCCGGTTCACGCTGCCGCTGGCGACCGTGCCGTGGCTGCACGCCCGCACGCACCTGCCGGTGGTGGTCGATCCCAGCCACGGCACCGGGCATGCCGCGCTCGTGTCGAGCATGGCGGCCGCCAGCGTTGCCGCCGGGGCCGACGGCCTGATCATCGAGGTGCATCCCGACCCGAAGTCGGCCTCGAGCGACGGCGCGCAGACGCTCACGTTCTCCGCGTTCGAACAGCTCATGCAGGTCTGCCGCCGCGTCGCCGCCGCGGTCGACCGGGTGCTCTGAGCCGCCGGCGGTCGGCGTCGCCCGCTCAGTCGAGCACCGCCACGGCGATGAGCATGTAGAGCACGAGCCCCACCACGTCGACGATCGCCGACACGAAGGGATTGCTCATGAGCGCGGGGTCGAGGCCGATCGAGCGGAACGCGAGCGGCAGGATCGATCCGACGAGCGTGCCCATCATCACCACGCCGAGGATCGTGAGCGGGATCACCACGGCGGCCGCCGCGGTCGGCGCATAGGCCAGCGCCAGCAGGTAGCCGGGGATCGCCAGCAGGCCGCCCAGCAGCAGCCCCAGCACGAACTCCCGCCGCAGGATCCGCGGCCAGTCGGAGAGCCGGCAGTCGCCTGTGGACAGGGCGGTGATCACCAACGTGGCCGACTGGTTGCCCGAGTTGCCGCCGCTGGCGATGACCAGCGGGATGAAGGCCACCAGCCAGGCGTGCGGCGACCGCCACTTCGCCAGCACCATGGCGGTGACCGCGGCGGTGGCGAACAGGATGGCCAGCCAGACTCCCCGCTTCCAGGTCATCGAGACGAGCGCCGCCTCGAGATACCCCTCGCCGAGCGGCGAGATGGCGGCGATCCGCTGGGCGTCGTCGGTGGCGTCCTGGCGGACGGCGTCGAGCACGTCGTCGTGCGTGACGATGCCGACGAGCCGGTTGTGCTCGTCCACCACCGGGATGGCGAGGAAGTCGAATCGGGCCAGCTTCTCGACCACGCGGTCGCTCGGCTCCTCCACGCGGACGCTGATCGGATCCCGCTGCATGAGATCGGAGATCAACGCCGTCGGCCGGGCGAGGATGAGGTCACGGAGCGACACGAAGCCGACGAGGCGGCGGTCGGCGTCGAGCACGTAGATGTAGTAGATCGACTCGCTGTTCGGCGCCTGGGAGCGGAGCCGCGCCACCGCCTCGCCCGCGGTGATGTCGGCGGGCAACGAGGCGTACTCGGTCGTCATCAGGCCGCCGGCCGACCCCTCGGGGCAGGAGAGCAGCATGCGGATGTCGTGACGCTCGGCCTTCGCCACCAGCGGCAGGATGTCCTCGACGAAATCGGGATCGAGTTCCCGGAGCAGGTCGTCGCGGTTGTCGGCCGCCATCCACTCGATCAGCGGTCCGAGGTGGGCGCGATCGGCCGCCCGCACGAGTTCCACCTGCCGGGGCATGGAGAAGTAGGGGAAGATTTCCGCCTGCCGCTCGACCGGCAGGGAATCGAGCAGCTGCCAGAGTTCCGCGTCGTCGAGCCCCTCGGAAAAGTCGGCGACGGTGGCGGGGTGCAGTTCCCGCGCCACCTCCCGCAGGCCCTCGGCGTCGCCCTCCCCGAGCATCACGCGGAGTTCGGGGAGCAGGATGGGATTGGCGGTCGGCATGGCAGGCGGGGCGGGAGGGGGTGGCGGCGGTGAGGCCCGGCCGCTGCGGGCGACCGTGCGGCCGGCCGGACACCATGACGCGACTATACTGCGGACGATGCCCGCACCGACAGCGAAATATGCCATGAGAGTGTTGCGCCGAGCACGCCCGACCGGTTCGCCACGGGTCGCGCGGGTCGTGGTCTGCCTCGCGTTCGTGTCCGCCTGGCCAGCCGCGGTGGTGACGGTCGCGGCCCCGGCGACGGACACGCCGCAGGCCGTCGTGGCTGCGGTGGCCGAACCGGGGCCCGGGACCGCCGGTCGGCGGGCCCCCGGGCTCGACCTGCTGCTGTCGCGGCCGTACCTGCCGCCCGACCTCGACCAGGGCGTGTTCGACGAGCTGTGGACGGTCTGGGAGGAGCGCGCCCGCAGCCGGGCCGAACGGGCGTCACCGGAGGAGCGGCGGCGGCTGGCGATGGAGCGGTACGGCCTCACGCCCCACCCCGACGATCCCTCCCGGTCGATGCAGTACGTCGTGGACGCGACGGGGGCGTGGACGATGAGCTGCCTGGCGTGCCACCAGGGGCAGGTGGACGGCCGGGCGATTCCCGGCCTGCCGAACGCCGGCTACGCCCTGGAGACGCTCACCGAGGAGGTCCGGCTGGTGAAGCTGAAGCAGCGGAAGGCCTTCGGCCACATGGACATGGGGTCGCTCTTCCTGCCGCTGGGCACGACCAACGGCACCACCAACGCCGTCATGTTCGGCGTGGCGCTCATGCGGCACCGGGCCCCCGACCTGTCGATCGTGCAGCGGCCCCCGCGGTTCGACCTCGTCCACCACGACATGGACGCGCCCCCCTGGTGGCACTACCGCAAGCGGCGCAGCCTCTACGCCGACGGCTTCGCGGCCAAGGGGCACCGCATCCTCATGCAGTTCCTGCTGGTGAAGGAAAACGGACCGGACAAGTTCCGGGCGTGGGAGGACGACTTCCGTGCCATCGAACGCTGGATCGGGTCGCTGGAGCCGCCGCGCTGGCCGTGGGCCGTGGACACGGCCCGGGCCGATCGTGGCCGCGGGCTGTTCCTGCGGCACTGCGCCGACTGCCACGGCACCTACGACGCGGCCGACCCGACCCGCGAAACCTACCCCGACCGGATCGTGGACATCGCCGAGGTCGGCACCGACCGCGTCCGGTTCGACGCGCTCTCGCCGCGGGAACGGGGCGAGCTCAACGCGAGCTGGTTCGGGCACATGGGGGAGGATGCCGCGACGATGAAGGATCGCGAGTCGCCCGCCGGCTACGTGGCGCCGCCGCTCGACGGCGTGTGGGCCAGCGCCCCGTACCTGCACAACGGGTCGGTGCCGACGCTGTGGCACCTCCTGCATCCGGCCGCCCGTCCGGCGGTCTGGAAGCGGACGGCGACCGGCTACGATCGCGACCGCGTCGGGCTGGAAGTGGAGGCGTTCGCCGCGATGCCCGCCGCGGCCGACGGGGGCAGCCTCGCCCCGGCCGAACGCCGCCGGCACTTCGACACGTCGAAGCCGGGCAAGCGGGCGAGCGGGCACGATTTCCCCGACGTGCTCGACGAGGACGACAAGGCGGCCGTGCTCGAGTACCTCAAGACGCTCTGACGGGCCGCGTGGCCGCCCCTGCCGGGAGGGGCGGGCGGGACCCACGTCGCCGGCGAGTTGTGCTACCGTATGGACGACCGAACACCGACTCCAGAACACCGACTGCAGGAGCCCTCCGGATGACCCAGTTCGAACGAGCCAACCGCGGTGAGATCACGCCCGAGATGACGTTCGTCGCCCGCCGCGAGGACCTCCCCGAGGAACTGGTCCGCGCCGAGGTGGCCCGGGGCCGGATGGTGATCCCCGCCAACGTGGTGCACCTGGGCAAGAAGCTCGAGCCGATGGCGATCGGCATCGCGGCGGTCACGAAGATCAACGCCAACATCGGCAACTCGGCGGTCACCAGCGACGAGCGGACGGAGCTGGAAAAGCTGCACATGGCCGTCCACCACGGCGCCGACACGGTGATGGACCTCTCCACGGGCCGGGACATCGACCGGATCCGGCAGGCGATCATCGACGCCTCGCCGGTGCCGATCGGCACGGTGCCGATCTACCAGATGCTGGAGGAACTCGGGGGCGACATCGACGACATGCGGCCGCAGCACTTTCTCGACATGTGCGAGAAGCAGGCGAAGCAGGGTGTCGACTACATGACCGTCCACGCGGGCCTCCTCCAGGAGCACCTGTCCCTGACCATGCGGCGGATCACCGGCATCGTGAGCCGCGGCGGCTCGCTGATCGCCCGCTGGATGATGACGCACCGGCAGCAGAATCCGCTCTACACCCATTTCGAGGACCTCTGCGACATCTTCCGGGCCTACGACGTGACCTGGAGCCTCGGCGACGGCCTGCGGCCGGGATGCATCGCGGACGCCAGCGACGAGGCCCAGTTCGCCGAACTGCACGTGCTCGGGGAGCTGACCCGGCGGGCCTGGAAGAAGGGCTGCCAGGTGATGGTGGAGGGGCCCGGCCACGTGCCGATGGACCAGATCGACATGAACGTCAAGCGGCAGATGGAGGAGTGCGACGAGGCGCCGTTCTACGTGCTCGGGCCGCTCGTCACCGACATCGCGCCCGGCTACGACCACATCACCAGCGCCATCGGTGCGGCGCTCGCCGGCTGGAGCGGCGCGGCCATGCTCTGCTACGTGACGCCGAAGGAGCATCTCGGCCTGCCCGACGCGGAGGACGTGAAGCAGGGGGTGATCGCCTACAAGATCGCGGCCCATGCCGCCGACCTGGCCCGGCATCGCAAGAACGCCCGCGTGCGGGACGACGCCCTGTCGCGGGCCCGCTTCCAGTTCGACTGGAACGAGCAGTTCCGGCTGTCGCTCGATCCCGAGACGGCGCGGAAGTACCACGACCAGACGCTGCCGCAGGAGACGTTCAAGAGCGCGCACTTCTGCAGCATGTGCGGGCCGAAGTACTGCTCGATGAAGATCACCCAGGACATCCGCGACATGGCCGCGGCCGAGGCGGAGAACGGAACCGAGAGCGAGCCGGTGGCGATCCAGCTGCCGTAGGCTGCGTCACTTCCGCGACCACAGGGTCCCGTCGGCCCGGTCCTCGAGCACGATGCCGGCCGCGGTGAGCTTGTCGCGCACGAGATCGGCCGTGGCGAAGTCCTTGGCCCCCCGGGCGCGGGCCCGGATCTCGATGACGAGTGCCATCAGCGTCGCCACCAGTCCCTCGTCCGCACCATCCGCCCTGGCCTGCGGTGGCTTCAGGAAGATGCCGAGCGTGCCGGTGAGTTCGCGGAGCACGAGCATCATCGCGTCGAGCGTGGCCCGTGCCTCCGCGGAGGCCGTCTTCTCCAGCCCCTGCTGATCGACGAACTTGTTGACGGTCCGCACGAAGTCGAACAGCGTCGCCATGGCGATGGCCGTATTGAAGTCGTCGTCCATCGCGGCCAGGAACGTGACCCGCAGGGCGGTGACTTCCGCGCCGGCGGCCCCGACCGCCGCGTCGCCGGCCCGGCGGTCGCGGCAGGGGAGGGCATGGAACGACGTCCCGCTGATCCGCTGATACCGCGTGAACAGCCGCTCGAAGGCCTCGAGCGCCCGGGCGCTCTCGCCGAGCGGTTCCTCGCCGAAGTGGATGGGGCTGCGGTAGTGCGTGGAGAGCAGGAGGAATCGGATCGCCTCCGGGCGGTGCCGCTGGAGCAGGTTCTTGAACGGCTCGGCGCCGGTCGACTTCGAGATCTTCGTGGCGGCCTGGGCGGCCGCCTCGCCGGCGGCATCCTCGGCTCCGGGCTCCGAGCCCCGCGGCCGGCCGCCCACCTTGCCGGCCGCACCCGCCGCCTGCATGAGGCCGTTGTGCATCCAGTAGCTGGCCATCGGCCGGTCGTGGAGCGATTCGCTCTGGGCGATCTCGTTCTCGTGGTGCGGGAAGATCAGGTCGAGCCCGCCGCCGTGGATGTCGAAGTGCTCGCCGAGGATCGCCCGGCTCATCGCGGAGCACTCGATGTGCCAGCCCGGCCGCCCGGGGCCCCACGGGCTGTCCCACGACGGCTCGCCCGGCTTGGCCTTCTTCCACAGGGCGAAGTCGGCCGCCGACCGCTTCCGCTCGGCGGTCGAACCGCCCTCGCCCTGCATCGCCTCGACCGAACGGTTGGTCAGCTTGCCGTAGTCGGCGTCCCGGGCGACGTCGAAGTAGACGTCGCCGTCGGAGGCGTAGGCGCAGCCCTTGGCGATCAGGCCGTCGATGAAGGCGATGATGGTGCCGATGTGCTCCGTGGCCTTCGGCATCACGTCGATGCTCTCGACGCCGAGTGCCGCGAGATTGTCGAGGTAGTCGGCGGTCATCTCCTCGGCGAGTGCCGCCATGGTCGTTCCCCGGGCCGCGCTCTCCGCGATGATCTTGTCGTCGATGTCGGTGATGTTCACGACCCACGTCACCCGCCAGCCCGAATACTCGAGGTAGCGTTTGACGGTGTCGAAGATGACCGGGCCGACCATGTGGCCGATGTGGCTCGGCTTGTAGACCGTCGGCCCGCAGAGGTACATGCCGACGCGGCCCGGCTGCACCGTCTCCAGCGGCTGCTTCCGCTTGGTGAGCGTGCTGTAGACCTCGATCACCGGCAGCCCCGCCGTCCCGCCCGTTTCGGTCGTCGCCATGAAAACCGTCCGCTCCAGTCGTGTCGATTCCACCCGTGTCGCCCCGGCCGGCGCCGCCTCAGCCCCGACCGGTCCGTTCCACCAGCACCACGCACTCCGCGCCGATCGACTCCTCGCGGCCGATCGGCCCCACGCCCTCGCCCGTCTTCGCCTTGAGCCACACGGCCGCGACGTCGATGCCGAGGATCTCCGCGATCCGCTCGCGGATGCGCGGCCGGTGCGGCAGGATTTTGGGCCGCTGGGCGAAAATCACGCAATCCAGATTCACGATCGCATACCCCGCCGCGGCCACGCGGTCGGCCGCCGCCCGCAGCATCTCCGCGGAATCGCGGCCCGCGTGGGCCGGATCGGTGTCGGGAAACAGTTCGCCGATGTCGCCGAGGGCGGCCGCCCCGAGCAGGGCGTCGGTGATCGCGTGCAGGAGGACGTCGGCGTCGCTGTGACCGAGAGACCGGCGGTCGTGCGGGATGGTGATGCCGCCGAGCACGAGCGGGCCGCCGGGCACGAGCCGGTGCGTGTCGTGCCCGAGGCCGATGCGGATCGTGGTGTGCGCGGTCATGGCGTGATCTCCCGACGGGGGAGGCACGGTTTTCCCCTATACTTCCCGCATGCACAACTCCAATCGCGGCGAGGCGGGCGACGGCATGGCGGCGGCCGTCATATCGGTCGAGGCTTTGGCCAAGGAATACCGCGTCTACGACAAGCCGGAAGGCCTCCTGGCGAGCGTCACCGGGCTGTTCCACCGCACGAGCCGGCGGGTGGAGGCGCTGCGGGGGGTGAGCCTGGAGGTGGGCCGGGGGGAGTTCGTCGCGCTGCTGGGGCCCAACGGTGCGGGCAAGACCACGTTCCTGAAGGCTCTCTCGGGCATCATCACCCCGTCCCGCGGCCGCGCCACCGTGCTCGGCCACGTCCCCTGGGAACGGGCCGACGCCTTCCGCCGCCGGTTCGCGCTGGTGATGGGGCAGCGGAACCAGCTGTGGTGGGACCTGCCGGCGGCCGAGAGCTTCCGGCTGCACAAGGAGATCTACCGCATCGACCCGGCCCGCTTCGACCGCACCCGCGACGAACTCGTCGACCTGCTCGGCGTGCGGAAACTCGTGCTGCAGCCCGTCCGCGACCTGTCGCTGGGCGAGCGCATGAAACTGGAGCTGGTGGCGGCGCTGCTCCACGAGCCCGAGGTGCTGTTCCTCGACGAGCCGACGATCGGCCTCGACGTCGTGGCCCAGCACACCATCCACGACTTCCTCAAGAAAGTCCAGGCGGACCGCCGCGTGACGGTGGTGCTGACGACCCACTACATGAAGGACGTCGCCGCGCTCTGCGAGCGGGTCGTGGTGATCACCCACGGCAGCATCCTCCACGACGGTCCGCTGGAGGAGATCGTCGACCGCTTCACCACCCACAAGATCGTCACGCTCGACCTCGAGGCCACCCCGGCCGCGGGCCGCCTGGAGCGGTTCGGCTTTCCCTGCGAGGTCCGCGGCCCGCGAGTCACGCTCCGCATCGACCGCTCCCGCATCGCCGACGTGCTGCCGGAGGTGCTCCGCTCGGAGGGCGTGCGGGACGTCTCGGTGGAGGACGTGCCGCTGGAGGAGATCGTCGCCGAGTTGTTCCGGGCGGCCCCTGCGCCCCCCGTGCCGGAGGCGACGCCATGAGCGAGGCCGCGACCGCCGCCGGACGTCCGCTCGCCGGCCTGCGCACCTGGTGCACCATGCTGGCGATCTGCCTGGAGGAGCGGCTCGTCTACCGGGGCGACTTCATCCTCGGGACGCTGATGCGGTTCCTGCCGATCGTGACGCAGGTGTTCCTCTGGACGGCGGTCTTCAACGCCACCAGCCGGCCGGACATCGCCGGCTACTCGCGGGACGACATCGTCGCCTACTACCTGCTGACGATGGTCACCCGCGCCTTCTCGAGCATGCCGGGGCTGGCCGGCGGCATCGCGCGGAGCGTCCGCGACGGGTCGGTGAAGAAATACCTCGTCCAGCCGGTCGACTACGTCGGCTATCTGCTGGCGGCGCGGATCGCCCACAAGCTCGTCTACTACCTCGTGGCCGCGCTGCCGTTCGCCGGGGTGTTCCTCGTCTGCCGGGGCTACTTTCCGCCGGTGCCCGACGCGGCCACGATCGCGGCCTACGTCGTCTCGCTGCTCCTGTCGTTCCTGCTCGGCTTCTTCATGGAGGCCACGCTGGGCATGCTCGGGTTCTGGTTCCTGGAGGTGTCGAGCATCATCTTCGCCTACATGCTCGTGCAGTATCTGCTCTCCGGGCACATGTTTCCCATCGACATGCTCGCGGGGGTCCCCATCGGGATCGCCGGCGTCTCGGCGGCCGACCTCGTGCGGTGGCTGCCGTTCGAGTACACGGCCTACTTTCCGGCCGCGGTGTGGCTGGGCAAGGTGCGGGGCGGCACGCTCGCGCGGGACCTCGCGATCGAGGCGGCCTGGGTGGTGGTGATGGCGGTGGCCTGCCGGCTCGCCTGGTGGCGGGGCACGCGCCGCTACAGCGCCTTCGGCGGCTAGATCGCGGGCTTCGGGGCGGCGAACGTCTCGTCGCGTGGGCCGGGGCGGCCCAAAGCTCCTCGAGCGTCCGCCGCCCCCTCGCCGACCGGTGGAAACCCTCGGCGTTTCCACCGGCGGCCAAGTGGACAAAGGCCATGGAGGGCTTTGTCCACGTGTATCCAGCGCGGCCCAAAGCTCCTCGAGCGTCCGCCGCCCCGGCGCCTCCGTCACGCGGTCGGTCCGCGCTTGGCGGCCCGGGCCCGCCGGTGTCCAATCGGGCATTGTCCCGGCCGAGCGAGCACGCGCATGCACCGCTACCTCTCGATCTTCCTCACCTTCGCCCGGGCCTGCCTGGTCCGCGACATGACGTTCCGGGCCAACTTCGTCCTCGAGTGCCTGACGAGCATCGGCTGGATGTCGATGAATCTCGCCTTCTACCTGCTGATCTTCCGGTTCACGCCGGAGATCGGCGCCGACTCCGGCTGGTCGCGGGAGCCGTTCTTCGCCTTCGTGGCGACGGGCCTGATCATCAACTCCATCGTGCAGGCGCTGTTCATGCCCAGCGCGGAGGAACTCACCGAAATGGTCCGCACCGGCGGCCTCGACGCCGTCCTCGTGCAGCCGCTCGACGCGCAGTTCCTGCTGTCGATGCACCGCGTCGATTTCTCGTCGTTCGCCAACGGGCTCGTCGGCGCCGGCATCCTCGGCTGGGCCGTCTCCCGGATGGCGCACGTGCCGTCGCCGCTGGCCTGGATCCTCTACCCGCTGCTGATCCTGTGCGGGGTCGCGATCCTCTACAGCCTCGTGATCATGCTGGCGGCGGCCACGATCCTGCTGGGCCGGAACCAGAGCCTCTACGATTTCTGGTTCTACCTCACCAACTTCTCCCGCTACCCGGCCGAGATCTACTCCGGCCCGTGGGGCGGGCCGATCCGCACGCTGTGCACGTTCGTGATCCCGATCCTGCTGGTCGTGAACGTGCCGGCCCGGGTCGTGGCGATGCCGCTGTCGGGCGACGCCCGCGGCCCCCTGGCCGCCGTCGTCGCCGCCGTGGCGTCGCTGGTGATCTCGCGGGTCGTGTTCCAGGCGGCCCTGGCCAAGTACCGCAGTGCCAGCAGCTGACCGGCCGGCGGGGCCCCTATCCACGCGGGGCCCCCCGGCTACACTCTGGCGGTGACTGCCGTCGAGGGAGGACCGCCGATGCCGCTGCAACTCGCCTTCAGTTCCAACGCCTACCTCGACGTGCCCGTCGAGACGGCGATCGAGCGGATCGCCGGCTGCGGCTACCGCGGCATCGAACTGCTGGCCGACGTGCCCCACGCCTGGCCGGCCGGGCTGCTGCCGGGGCACAAGGAGTCGATCCGCGCGGCCCTGCGACGGCACGGACTGACGATCTCGAACATCAACGCGTTCATGATGAACGCGATCGCCGATCCGCGGCAGCCCTATTGGCATCCCGGGTGGACCGACCCCGACCGCCACTACCGGGCCATCCGGCGGGAGCACACCAAGCGGGCGCTGCGGCTGGCCGCCGAACTCGGTGCCCCGGCGATCTCCACCGAACCGGGGGGCGAACTGGCGGCGGGGCAGAGCCGGACCGAGGCGTCCGACATCTTCTACGACGAGATCATGCCCTGCCTCGACGTGGCCGCTGAGTGCGGGGTGACGCTGCTCATCGAGCCCGAGCCGGGCCTGCTCATCGAGCGGTTCGAGCAGTACCTGGAGTTCGCGGCGCGGGTCGATCATCCGTCGCTGGGGCTCAACTTCGACATCGGCCACGCCTACTGCGTGGGCGAGGATCCGGCGGAATGGGTGCCCCGCATGCGGGCGCACACGCGGCACTACCACTTCGAGGACATCGCCGCCACGCGGGTCCACCACCACCTCGTGCCCGGCGAGGGGGCCATCGATTTCGCCGGCGTCTTCCGGGCGATCGCCGTGCACACGCCCGACATCTGGATCACCGTGGAACTCTACCCGTACCGGGATCGGCCCGATGACGCCGCCCGGGCCGCGCGGGCCCATCTGCTGGCCCAGGCCGCCGCGGCCGCCGTGACCATCACCTGACGGCCTCCGCACCGCCCCAGCCCATGCGTCCGACACTCCTCGACTGGGTCCGGCTCCTGCGACTGCCCAACCATGCCACGGCGGTGGCCGACGTGCTGGCGGGATTCCTCGTCGTCTCGCAGGCTCGCGGGCTCGACTGGCCGCCGCCGGCGGCGGGCTGGGCGGCGCTGGCGTCGCTCGGCTTCTACGGGGCCGGCATGGTGCTCAACGACGTGGTCGATCTGGCCGTCGACCGCGTGGAGCGGCCGGGCCGCCCCCTGCCGAGCGGCCGGATCGGCCTGCCGGCCGCGGTCGCCGTGGGCAACGGGCTGATGGCGGTCGGCAGCGTGGCCGCCTGCCTCGCCGCCCTGGCGGCCCGCAGTCCGTGGCCGGCGCTCGTGGGCGCCGCGCTCACCGCGGCGGTCTGGGCCTACAACCGGCACGCGAAGCGCACGGGGCTGGGGCCGGCCGTGATGGGCGGCTGCCGCGGGCTCAACTGGCTGCTGGGCATGACCGCCGCGGGCGGGCCGCACTCCCCGCAGCAGTGGCTGCTGCCGATCGGCATGGGCGTGTACGTGATGGGCATCACGGTCTATGCCCGCGACGAGGCCGAGGAGAGCCGCTCCGGCCGGCTGGCGGCGGGCCTGGCCATCATGCTCGTCGGGCTGGCGACGGCCGGCCTGTTCCCGTGGCTGGAGGCCCGTGCCGGCATCGACGGCGCCTGGCTCGTGGGGCCGCGGCTGACGAACTGGCTGTTGCTGTGGGGCATGCTCACGGCCTCCGTCCTGCTCCGGGGCCTGCTCGGCTGCATCGACCCGGCGCCGGGGCGTGTCCAGCAGGCGGTGGGCAACGCGATCATGGCGATCATCACGTTCGACGCCGTCCTCGTGCTGGCCACGTGCGGCGAGGCGTGGTCGATCGTCGTGCTCTCCCTGCTGCTCCCGTTCCTCGTGGGCCGCCGGTTCGCGAGCGCGACCTGATCCGCCGCCGTCCCCCGTCCGCGGCCCCCACCCGCACCATCATGCTGCCCGGCTACGTCACCAACGGCATCGGCGACGTCGATCCGCTCGACGCCGTCGCCGCGTTGCGGGCGCTCGGCTACCGGTCGCTGGCGATCACGCTCGATCACCACACGATCGATCCCTTCGCGGCGGATCGGCCGGCCCGGGTGGCCCGCTGGCGGGCGGCGCTCGCTGCCGCCGGGATGGCCTGCGTGGTGGAGACCGGCGCCCGGCACCTGCTCGATCCACGGCACAAGCACGAGCCGACGCTCGTGACCGCCGATCGGGCGGGACGGGAGCGGCGCGCCGACTTCCTCCGCCGGGCGATCGACGTCGCCGCGGACCTCGGGGCGGCGTGCGTGTCGTGCTGGTCGGGCGTGGTCCGCGACGGCGCCGACGACGAGGCGGTGTGGAGCCGGCTCGTCGGCGGCCTGGCTCCGGTGCTGGATCATGCCGAAGACCGCGGCATCCCGCTGGGCTTCGAACCGGAGCCGGGCATGGCGATCGACACGCTGGCCCGCTACGACGAACTGCTGGCCCGGCTCGGCCGGCCCGACCGGCTGCGGCTGACCATCGACATCGGGCACATGGAGTGCATGGGGGAATGGCCGATCGCCGGCCGCCTGCGGCCGTGGGTGGACCGGCTGGTGAACGTGCACGTCGACGACATGCTGGCCTGCCGCCACGAGCACCTGCCACTGGGCCGCGGGACGGTCGATTTTCCGCCGGTGCTCGCCGCCCTCGCCGCCGGCGGGTATACCGGCGGCCTGCACGTGGAACTGCCGCGGCAGTCGCACTGCTGGCTGGAGACGGCCCGCCAGTCGGCCGCCTTCCTCGCATCCCTGATCCCCCCGGAGTCGTCCCGATGAGTGCCGCAGCGTCCCCCGGCCACGTGCTCCTGCTGTCCGTCCCGGGCCTGCGGCCGGAAGACCTCGCGCGGATGCCGACGCTCGCGGCGCTGGCCGCCGCCGGTGATTGCGTGCCGCTCGCCCCCGGGTTTCCCGCGGTGACCTGCCCGGTGCAGGCCGCCCTGACGACCGGCAGCCGCCCCGCCGCGCACGGCATCGTCGCCAACGGCGTCTACACGCGGCGGTCGGCGCACCTCGAGATGTGGATCAGCCCCGACGCCGTCCACCGGGCTCCGCGGCTGTGGGACCGGCTCCGGGCGGCGCGTCCGGAGCTGCGCACCGCGGCGTGGTTTCTGCTCCAGTCGAAGCACGCCACGGCCGACCTCGTCTGCCTGCCGGCGCCGAAGCACCATCCCGACGGCACGGAGACGATGTGGTGCCACACGAACCCCGAGCCGCTCTACGCGGCCTTGCGGGAGTCGCTGGGCGACTTCCCCCTCCACAAGTTCTGGGGGCCGATCGCGGGCATCGAGTCGTCGCGGTGGATCGTCTCCAGCTTCCTGGAGGCCAGCCGCGAGCGTCCGCCGCACCTCGCCTGCGTCTACCTGCCGCACCTCGATTACGCCGCCCAGCGGACCGGGCCCGACAGCCCGCCGGCCCTCGCGGCCTGCGGTGAACTCGACGCCGAGATCGCCCGGCTGGTCGGGGAGTTCGGCGACCGCGTCGGCCGCGACCGGCTCACCGTGCTGGTGGCGGGCGAGTACCGCATCCGCCCGGTCTCGCACACGCTGTTTCCCAACCGGATCCTCCGCGAGGCCGGTCTGCTGGCGGTGGCCGACTCGCCGACGGGTGAACTCCTCGACATCGCGGGGAGCCGGGCCTGGACGCTGGCCGACCACCAGGTGGGCCACGTCTACCTCGCCGCCGGCGCCGATGCCGCGCTCGTGGAACGCGTGGCCGCGCTGTTCCGGGGCAGGGCGGGGGTGTCGCGGGTGCTCGTGGGGGCGGATCGCGTCGCGGCCGGGCTGGCGGCCGAACCGGCCGGCGGCGGGGACGAGCGGTGCGGCGACATCGTCATCGAAAGCACGCCCGACAGCTGGCAGAGCTATTTCTACTGGCTCGACGACGCCAGGGCGCCGGCCTTCGCCCGCGCGATCGACATCCACCGCAAGCCGGGCTACGACCCGCTGGAACTCCACGTCGAC
>Ga0214917_10001662_pt1 | contig 28354 bp, 51 predicted proteins | sample LL_1208_BB_MetaG_FD_177983 | JGI IMG/M metagenome (GOLD analysis project Ga0214917, IMG submission 177983) | Freshwater microbial communities from Lake Lanier, Atlanta, Georgia, United States - LL_1208_BB | ecosystem: Environmental > Aquatic > Freshwater > Lake | place: USA: Georgia | collected... | reverse complement strand
AGTGGGTTCTGAGGGCTATTTACACGCTATTCCTAGCAATATCCCACCCAAATTAGGGGTAAATTGGGAAGCATCTAAGCAAATTCTGTATTACTTGAAGTCAATCGACTACCGACACATTGAAGAATTGGTTGGAGATGATGTTTATAGCCTAAACCCTAAGTCTGACGGGCTATTTAACCCACTACCTAACGATGGATGGAAGAAAGATTGGGTAAAAACCGCCCAACACATGAAAGCCATGAAAGGAGTTGTAACTGTAGATACTGGTACGGCTCATTTAGCTGGTGCTTTAGGGGTTAGAACCATTGTTTTGCTACCTAAAGAAGAATTTGTCTGTTGGCGGTGGAAAAACGCCCGTTGGTACGACTCTGTTGTATGCCTAAGACCCCATGAATATGACCAAATACCTGAACTTATAAGGAGAATGTGATGATTTGCCCTAAGTGTGGTTATTCTGAAAGCAACCATGTTGTAACTAAGTCAGATAAAGAACATTATTTAGACTTTTGGGGGTTTACCCTAGGTACACCTGAAGCTGAAGAAGCATGGAAGCAGAAGCAAGAGATGACCGCCAAAGAAGCACCAATGGTTATGTCAGACATTGAAGGCTATGTATCGCAAGTAGATGGTTCTTGGATTAGTAGCCGAAGTCACCATAGAAGCCATTTAAAACAACACCGCATGATTGAATTAGGCAATGATGTGCCAAAACAACACAAGCCTGTGGAATTAAGCCATAAAGACAAAGAAGCCCGTAAACGCAAGATTGCCGAGCTTGCTTACGCTAAATTAAACTATCGTTAAGGAGCAATCATGGCAGACCGCAGAGAGATGTTGGAAGCAGCAATGAATGAAGTTGAAATAAAAGACGAACCTCAAGAGGTGGAACATGAGGAAGAGGAAATACCTCAAGACGAACCTACTCGCAATGAGAAGGGACAGTTTGTCGCTGAAGATAAAGCGGTGGCAGAGGAAACGAGCATTGAGGCTGTTGCAGAAGATACGGATGAACCCGAACAGCCCGAAGAACAGCCTGAGAGTAGCAATATACCAAAGCCTACGACTTGGAAGAAAGACCTTTTACCTCTATGGGATAAGATAGCCAAGGGAGAAACATTAACTAAAGATGAAAGCAAAAAACACCTTGAATACCTTAACCAACGAGAGAACGAGTTTAAAAAGGGCGTTAGCGTATATAAAGCGGAAGCGGAACGAGCAAAGGCTCTTGAGGAAGCAATTAACCCGTTTGTCCCCGAACTCCAATCACAAGGAATACACCCTGCCGCATGGATAAACAACTTGGGTCGTGCCCACATGATGCTTGTAAAGGGAACTCCTCAACAAAAAAGAGAAATGTTTCATACACTTGCAAGAGATTATGGTGTAAACTTAAATGAAAGTAATGAACCGCAACAACCAGTTGACGCATATACACAACAGTTAATGCAACAACTTTATCAAGTTAATCAAGAGGTTAGCACGATAAAAGGGCGGTTTGAGCAAGAAGAACAAGCTCGTTTAAGTAATGAAATTGAACGAGTAAGAAGCGACAAAGAGCGGTTTCCGCACTTTGATTTGGTGAGGGAAGAAATGGCTCAACTACTTGAGCTAGGTAAGGCCCAAAACCTTGAAACGGCTTATACGAAAGCTGTGAGGATGAACGATGAAGTTTGGGCAGTTGAACAAGATAGACTCTTGTCCTCTGCAAAAAAACAAGCATCTCAATCCCAGCAAGTAGCACGAGCTAAAGCAACGGCTGTTAGCCCAAAATCCGTTACTCCTAACGGAACACAAGCGAAAGTCGAAGCAAAGGATAGGCGTTCTCTACTAATGGCTGGATTAGCCGATGCAGAGAGCGGTAGGCTTTAACTTAACTTAATAAAGGATATATCATGGCATTTGCAAACTCAGCAATCACCGATATTATCGCTACCACCATTCAAAGTCGTAGCGGTGAATTGGCTGATAACTTAACGCAGAACAATGCGATTCTGCAAAGACTTAACTCTAAGGGCAATGTACGCCCATTTTCAGGTGGTAATGTAATCTTGGAAGAAATTTTCTATGATGACACAACTACTAACAACGCTAGTTCCTATAGCGGATATGAAGTATTGAACATTACTCCTGATAGCCCAATCTCGGCCGCTCAGTTCAAAATTGCTCAGTACGCTGCATCGGTAACCATGAGTGGTTTAGAAATGCTCCAAAACAGTTCTAAAGAAGCAATCATTGACCTCATTGATGGTCGTATGCAAGTTTCTGAAGCCCGTTTATTGAACCGCATTTCAGGCGATTTGTATGGTGACGGAACAGGTAATGGCGGTAAGAATGTGGATGGTTTGGCTGCCGCAGTAGCAGTTTCCCCAACCACAGGTACTTATGGTGGTATTAATCGTGCCAACTTTACCTTTTGGCGTAACCAAATTACCACAGGTGCAACTTCAGCAACGATGCTTGCTAAGATGACCGAAGCCGCTATTAAGCAGATTCGTGGCACAGACAAGGCTGACTTGTACATCGCTGGTAACAATTTGTATCAGTACTTTGTAAACGCATTACAAGCGATTCAGCGTATTACTACCGAAGAAAGTGGTGCAGCAGGTTTTGCATCACTTAAGTTTTACGGAGGAGGCACGAGTGCCGATGTCGTTTTGGGAGGCGGTATAGGGGCTCAAGAAAATACAAACTATATGTATCTCTTGAACACCAATTACATCTTCTTCCGCCCACACAAAGAGCGTAATTTCGTACCTATCGGTGGTGAGCGTCAAGCCATTAACCAAGATGCGATTGTTAAATTGTATGGATTTGCTGGCAATATGACCACAAGCAACGCACAGTTGCAGGGTCTTTTGACAACTTAATCAATTAACCTAAAAAAAGGAAATTATCATGGCTTATTCAGTTCTTCCTATTGCAGGAGTTGATTTAAACAATGTCACTCCTGACAGTTTTTCATACACAGCAGGCACTACTGCTATTGACATTCCAGCGTTTGCTCCCTTGGGAACACAAACTTTTGGAAATGATGGCTTTCGTTATGTGTTTGCACAAGCGGGTGTAGCAATTGCGGCATCTGCTGCAACTTGCATCATCAACGCCTCAACATTCCAAGTAACTTTGGGTGCTACAGGCACATACTTGTCAGGTGCTTCTATGGCATCAGGCGATTATGGTTGGTTCAGCAAGGCTAGTGTTTAATACACTTTTGTAGTAAAAACAAAGGGTTACTCTTAATTGGGTAGCCCTTTTTTCTTTTAACCCTAACCACTTAGGAGCATTACATGGCAATAGATAGCGATAACCAAGACGCAGATTCACGCTTGGCAGTTAAGTTTTACAAGCGAGCCGTTCAACTAGAACACGAATCAAGCGAAGCTGGCAGACCTATATTCAAAGACTTTGACTTTGTACGCATTATGGTCGCTGGAGATAACTTAACCGAAATTGACACTTATGCAAGGGATAGCCATAAACAACGCTTTCCAAAGCAATGGCTTCAATATCAGGCAACCCAAGACTCTAGTAGCGATATGATGGGCACACCTTTAGAACAATGGACTTTAATTAGTCAATCCCAAGCCCAAGAGTTAAAAGGTATCAAGTTTTATACAGTCGAATCTATTGCTAATGCTTCAGATTACCAGTTACAGCGTATTGGAATGATTGCGGGTATGCAACCTCATTCATTTAGGGACAAGGCTAAAAGCTATTTAAACCTTGCTTCCGAAACCGCAGACGCTAGTAAACGGGATGAAGAAATTAATCAGTTAAAGCAAGAACTTGCCAAAAAAGACGAGGAAACTGCTAAAATGAAGGCTGAAACTGATGCGAAGCTCGCCCTAATGCAAGAACAAATGGCGGCTGTACTTGCGGCAGTTGGTGAGAAAAAAACTCGTAAACCAAAGGTCGTAGAGAAAGTCTAATATGTCATCAACGATGCTCCAACTTGTTCAGCAGACCACTAGCGAGCTAAACCTTGCTATTCCTACCTATGTGGCGGGTAATACTAATCAGGATGTTCAACAGGTTCTAGCCCTAATGAATCGTCAAGGCTATGACTTGGTAAAAGAATATGATTGGCAAGCTCTACAGTTGGAGTATCGGTTTTATACCGATGCACAAACCTTTACAGGCAATACAGTTAGCAACGCTAGTTATAACATTATTGTTACAGGTGACGCTACAGCCCTAAATAGCAATTACACCATTACAGGAACAGGCATTAACCAAGATACCTATGTGTCAAGCGTAACTTACAACTCTGGCACAGGTTTATCGACCATTGTTATGAGTCAGTTAGCTAGTGGTACATATACAAGCGTAACTTTTACCTTTTCGCAAACTAAGTACCCTTTACCCAATGATTTTGAAACCATTACAGACAATACTCATTGGAATAAGACAAAACATTGGCAAATGCTAGGCCCTGAAGATGCCCAACAATGGCAATGGCTAAAGTCGGGTTATATCTCGACAGGCCCTCGCATTAGGTGGCGTATTCTAGGCGATAAGTTCCAAATTTGGCCACCATATAATACAAATGAGTATTTAGGTTTTGAGTACCGCTCAAAAGGCTGGGCAAGAAGTGCTGCTGATGCAGTTAAAAACAGCTTTACTGTAGATACCGATACGACCATATTTGACGATACAGTCTTGGTTTTAGGTACAAAACTTAAGTATTTCCAAATTAAAGGGTTTGATACTACTTCCCTACAAGCTGATTATTTCCGCTATTTGAATGTTGCTAAAGCCAACGACAAAGGCTCTGCTACCCTATCGTTTGCACCATACCCAAGCAAAGTCTTAATTGGTTACGCTAACATTCCAGACACTGGCTATGGGACTTAATGATGTTTCCAGCGAATGCCATTTTTAATTCGACTAATAAGGCTTTGTTTTACGCCATATTCTTCCGCAATAATGCGTTGAATTCTATTGTCCTTACGAATGGCATCAACTTGAAATTGTTTCAATTTAGCCCAATTACAGCGTTCTCCACTATTACTGGTGTTATGTCCAAACTTATCAAGAATGTTATTTTTGTGAGTATCCCAACGCAAATTTTCAACATGGTTATTGAAAGAGTTTCCATCGTTATGGCAACCTTCCATTCCTTCAGGGCAAACACTAACAAATGCTTCAAGAACAAGTTTATGTGGTTTTCGAACATATGGCTTGTTTTCTTTCCAAAGGTTTACAAAAGGTCGATTAAGTTTTTTATCAACGCTAATTTTTTTAAGTTTTTTCTTTTTAAAGGAACGAACATTTCCATGATTAGAAACTTCATACAAACCTTTAAATCCAACAACATCACGCCATTCTTCCATAAGAATCTCCGTTATCACAATATGGGGATATTATAACATGGCGGTAGCTCAACAAAGACGGGCAGTTACCGCTTCCGTTGCCGCCCCGATTGGTGGTTGGAACGCTAGGGATTCTGTCGCTGAAATGAACCCCTTAGATGCGGTGGTTCTTAATAACTTTTACCCTACCCCATCACAGATACAGCTTAGAAAAGGCTATACCCAATTTGCCACAGGCATTACTGGGCAAGTTGATACCCTAATGCAGTATTCAGGCGGTAGTACTAGTAAATTATTTGCTGCGGCTGGTAGCGTCATTTATGATGTTTCTAGTGGTGGCGTGGCAACTTCTGCTGTGACAGGATTAGGGAGTGACCGATGGCAGTATGTAAACGACTCTACTACAGGGGGTAACTTCTTAGTTGCAGTCAACGGAACAGATGCCGCCCTAATTTATGATGGTACAAATTGGGTTAAATACGCCACTATTAGCACCGCCCAAACAATAAGTAACTTAACAAGGTCAGGAACTACTTGCACCTTAGTAACTAGCTCGGCACATGGTCTTGTAACAGGTAATCAAGTCACTATAACGGGTGCAAGCCCTGCTGCTTATAACGGCACATTTAAAATTACTGTGACCAACAGCACGACTTTTACTTATACAGCACTATCAGCCCCAGCTACTAGCCCTGCAAGCCCATTAGGGTCATATACAGTTGCTAAATTCATTACTGGTGTAGATTCTAGTAACCTAATTCATGTTAATTTGCATAAAGACCGCCTTTATTTTGTAGAAGAAAATACTTTAAATTTTTGGTATTTAAGTGTTAACGCTATTAGTGGTGCTGCAACTTCCTACCCATTAGGTGCTATTGCTCGCAATGGTGGTTACATCATGGCAATGGGTACTTGGACACTAGACGCAGGTTACGGAGTTGATGATTACGCTGTTTTTGTTACAAGTAACGGAGAAGCTATTGTTTTTAAAGGTTCTGACCCATCCGACCCTACCGATTGGTCATTAATTGGTGTATGGCAATTAGGTCAAGTCTTTGCTAGACGATGTTTCTTTAAATTTGGTGGAGATTTATTGCTAATTACCCAAGACGGAATCGTACCTTTGGCAGGTGCGTTGCAATCCTCTCGATTAGACCCCCGAATTAACATTACCGACAAGATATACAATGCTGTAAGCGAAGCCGCAGACCTTTATAACGCAGAATTTGGTTGGCAAATCCACTATTACGCTAAACAGAATATGTTGATATTAAATATTCCTGTAATTGGTGGTCAACAACAGTATGTCATGCACAACATCACTAAGGCTTGGGCTAGTTTTACTAACATCAATGCCACTTGTTTTGAGGTTTATGACGAAGATATGTATTTTGGGGGTAATGGGTTTGTTGGTAAATTTTGGGATGGACTGTCAGATAATGACACCAATATCAAGGCTTCTTGCCAACAGGCGTATAGCTATTTTGACGCTAGAGGGCAGTTAAAACGATTTACTATGGTACGCCCTATCCTCTTTACCGATAATGGCACACCGACAGTTTTATGCGGTATAAACACCGATTTTGACACCCAAAACAATGTTGGACAGGTTAGTTTTAACCCTGCCTTAATTTCTGTGGGTGTTTGGGATACTTCTACATGGGATGACTTTGATTGGGGCGGTGGAAACACAATCTCTAAACAATGGCAAGGCGTGACAGGTATAGGTTATGCAGCAGGTATTATTTTAAGTATTGCAACGCAAGATATTGATGTGCGGTGGGCTAGTACAGACTATGTAATGGAAAGGGGTGCTGTTCTGTAAATGCGACAAGTTACGACTGAAAACCAACGCTATTTGGGGGAATGGTTAGTTCGAATCCTTAACTTTCCCTTACCTGAAACCACCCAATGTATCGGGCAGTTAAAAGACGGCAATTTGGTAGCAGTAGCGGGTTATACCAATTTTATGCCAAAGGCTTGTGAGATTCATATTGGTAGTGTTGGTGAGCATTGGGCTAGTAAAGATTTTATATGGGCGGTATTTGATTACCCCTTTAATAAACTTGGACTTAGCGTTATACTAGGGCAAATCTGTGCTGATAACACAGATGCCCTAAAGTTAAACCGACATTTGGGCTTTAAGGTTGTAGCTGAAATACCTGATGCCCACATGAGTGGTGATTTAGTGATTATGGCTATGAAAAAAGAGGAGTGTCGGTTTTTAAACATCCGATGCTCTTTAAACAAGGGAGAATAGTATGGGTGGTGGTGGATTTTTAGGATTAGGGCCTGCTCCAAGTGCCCCTGCACCCCCTGATTATACGGGGGCTGCGAGAGTAACTGCGGAAGAAAATGTAAATGCTGCACGAATTGCAACTGCGGCTAATCGGGTTAATCAAGTCACGCCCTATGGCAGTCTTAAGTATGATATTACTGGTGCTGACCCATACGGCAATCCTACTTGGACTGCTACACAAGCATTAAGCCCTGAACAGCAACAAATTCTTGATTATCAAAACCAAGCTAGTATTGGTTTAGGCAGACTTGCAGGTCAAGGTTTAGGCTATGTTGAGAATATGTTGGCAAGCCCGTTTGATACAAGCAAATTACCAAGCACAGGGTTTAATCCTAGTCAGTCTTATCAAGATGCTTATATGCAACGCCTTGCCCCACAAATGGCACAAAGTAAAGAAAGATTAGAGCAACAATTAGCCAATCAAGGTATTCAACTAGGCTCTGAGGCTTATGACCGAGCCATTCGCAATTTTGACCAAAAACAAAACGATTTATTGCTAGGTGCAACAACACAAGGATTTGATGTTGGAAATCGTGCAAGAGCATCAGCTTTTGGAGAATTAGCATATCAAAGAAATGAACCAATTAATACTTTATCTGCGGTTCGTACAGGTTCACAAGTACAAGGCCCACAATTTGTTAATTCGTTTAACCAAGCAACAACGCAAGGCCCTGACTTATTGGCTGCATCACAGATGGGATACAACGCCCAAATGGGTGACTTTAACGCTAAACAAGCCGCCCAAGCTAACCTAAATCAAGGATTAATGGGGCTTGCTGGTGCTGGAATTATGAAATATTCCGATATGCGTTTGAAAGAAAATATTAAACCTGTAGGAATAATGGCTAACGGGTTGACTCTTTACAGCTTTGAATATGTTGATGAGGTCAAATCTCACCCATTAGCAGGTGATGGCATCCATGTTGGTGTCATGGCACAAGAAGTAGAGCAAGTGTTTCCTTATGCAGTTAAAACCCTCGATGACGGCTATAAAGTCGTAGATTACGGACTATTACCATGAATATGTACAACCCTTACATTCAACAAATGGCTCAACCACAAGACTTAGGTGGGTTAAATCCTGTATTTCAAAACATAGCAAATCAACAAGCCATGCAAAATATGGCTATGCAACAGGCTCAAGGGTTAACACAAGATGCAGGGCGTACAGTACAAGGTGGTATGAACCCTATGGCTATGGCAATGATGCTACGCAAAGGACAAAGTGACCCTTACGCTAATGCACAAGAAGCTATGAAAAAATATGGTGCAGAAAATGTTTATGGATTTGGTGGTCAAGGTACTGTACCTACCCAAATTACAGGGCAAGACCAATATGAGCCTATTAAAAATATGCCATCGGTAGGTGCTTATGGTCAACTTATTCCAAGCAATTAAGGACTAAACATGGCACAACCAATGCTCAATCTAGGTGGCAATTTAAGCCCCGAACAACAAATAGAACAGCAACAAATTGCTCGCCAACAGAGAATGGCAGAGTTGTTGATGCAACAAAGTCAGCAAACGCCACAAGGACAGATGGTAAGTGGGCGTTATGTTGCACCTAGTTTTTTTCAATACGCTGCACCTTTATTGCAAGGCTATGTAGGTAGAAAAGAGTTAGAAAAGGTTGAACAACGCCAATTAGATTTAGCTAAACAGCTACGAGCAGACGAAATATCTGCTATGACTGATTATATGCAACAAAAACAAGGCAGACCCGCTCAACCTGCGCCTGCTGGCTACGAATTAATTGATGCTGGAACGCCAGCCATACCTGCTAACCCACAAGTTGCATTAGCAAATCTTTATACAAATCCAAGAGCTACGCAAGCACAAAGACAATTTGCTTTACAAAAAATGAACGAAGGCCCAATGAAAGTAGGTGCTGAGGATGTATTACTTGACCCAACTACTTTAAAACCAATTTATCAAGGTGCTGGGAAACCTACAACTGATATGCAAAACTTTGAGTTTGCTAAATCACAAGGGTTTAAAGGCACATTCAATGACTATAAACAACAGATTACTCCCGCAGATAGAGAACGATTAAATCTTGACAGAGAAAAGTTTGAATTTGATAAATCAAATAAAGCAGGCGGTAAAGACCTAACTGAAGCACAAGGCAAAGCATCTGCTTTTCAAAGCCAAATGGTTTCTGCTAGTAACGCAGTTAAAAATCTTGAAGCTGGTGGATTTGACCCCACTTCATTTAGAAGTCAAACTGCGGTTAAATTAGCTGGAGGTACTGCTAATCCACTTGTACCTGTTACTGCTCAACAATATAAACAAGCACAAGACCAATGGTCAGAAGCGTATCTACGCTTTAAAACTGGTGCTGCCGCTACTGAGCCTGAAGTTACTAGAAACAATAGAACATTCTTTCCTGTATTTGGTGACAAACCTGACCAAATTGCTCAAAAAGCTCTTGCTAGAGAACAAGCTGAACGAGATATTGGCATTGCCGCAGGGCGTGGTGCTGGTTTAGGGGCACAACCAGCTATTCCAACTGCAAAACCTGAAGTTAAACCAACTAATATGCCAAGCCAATCTGCCATCGATGCCGAACTTAAGCGTAGAGGACTAAAGTAATGGATTTATCCAAACTTTCTGATGCCGATTTATTAGTTTTAAAAGGCGGTGATTTAACCAAACTTTCTAACGAAGGTTTAATTTCTTTACAACCTACACAAGCACAACCTACTCAATCAGAATTTGCTGAAACGGGTGGTGGTGCGGTTGTTGGTAGACCTGTTCGTGGGGTGCGTTTAAATGTACAACCTGAACCTAGACCATTAGAGTCGTTTATGGCAGGTGCTACTCGTTCTGCTATTGACCCATTATTAGCTGTAGCTCAAGGCGTTACAGGTGGGCGTGGTGGCGTTAGTGATGCTGTAAAGCGTTTAGCCCAAGAATCTGCCCAATATGAAGAAGCCAACCCAGCGTCATATATTGGTGGGCGTGTAGGCGGTGCAATATTGCCTGCTGCTGGTGTAGCTAAAGGAATTGGTGCAATACCTAGTTTTGCTCGTGCCAATCCTTATGTGCAAGGTGCTGGTGTAGGTGCTATTACAGGTGCTATGACCCCCGTAGAAACAGGTGCTACTGGCCCACAAATGTACGAACAAATGGGTCAAAATGTAACTACAGGCGGTGCAATCGGTACGGCTATTCCTGTTATTGGGCGTGGCATACAAGCGGCAGGTGGGGCTATTCGTAGAGGTTTAGGCTTAACTACGGGTGCTGGCGAAGAATCTATATCACAAGCATTACGAGCAGGGCGTGAAGGCAACCAAGCGTTTTTGCAAAATATTCGTGGTGATGTTTCTGCTATGGATGTATTAGACCAAGCTAAAGATGCGTTGGCTAATATGCGTTCTGCTAGAAGTCAGGCTTATCGTCAAGGTATTACTAGCACAATGCCTGACCTTGAAATTCGTGCTGGCAAACCTTTACCTAAAATGCCACCTAAATTAGACTTTGCACCTATTACGGGCAAATTAGATGAGGTTGTAGAAAGTCTTAAAGTTAAAACGCCAGTAGGTAGCGAATTTAAGATTGGTTCTGCTGAAATTAATAAAATTGGCGAATTAGAAGATGTTGTTAATACATGGCGTAAAAACCCCGCTTTGCATACTGCCGAAGGTTTAGATGCCCTTAAACAGCGTTTAGATGCTTTATATCCTGACAGCCCAATGCAAAAGCAAGTACAACGAGCAGTAACTTCTGTTCGCAATACTGTTAAAGATACGATTGTGGCTCAAGACAAAAACTACGCTAAAACAATGAAAGCGTATGAAGAATCTTTAAGCCTTGAGCGTGAAATTGAAAGAGCGTTGTCATTAAATAACAGAAGTGCAGCCGACACCGCTATTCGTAAACTACAATCTTTAACTCGCAATAACGCTAATACTAATTATGGCTATCGCATGGAATTGGCTAAGGCTTTACAAGAACAAGGCGGTCAAGACTTAATGCCAGCATTAGCAGGTCAAGCACTAAGTTCATTTACCCCAAGAGGATTGGCAGGGCAAGGTGCAGCTTTAGGTATTGGTGCTGGCGGTGCTTTAACTGTAAACCCTATGGCATTAGCTGCATTGCCATTAACAAGCCCACGCTTAGTTGGTATGGGTGCTTATGGTGTAGGCAGAGCTACACGAAATATTCCAAAATTAACAGACGCAGAGCTAAGAAATATGGCTCGTATGTTGACTACACAAGGCGTACAAGGAGCAATAAATGAGTAGAAACGGGTCAGGCACATACACACTACCTGCTGGTAATCCAGTAGTATCAGGCACAGTCATTGCGACTACATGGGCTAATAACACCATGAACGATTTGGCTTCTGCTATGACCGACTCGGTTGCCGCAGATGGTCAAACCCCAATGACAGGGCCATTAAACATGAACAGCAACAAGGTAACAAACCTTGCTACTGGAACAATTAGTGGTGATGGAATTAATTTTACCCAATTTAACACCCCTACTTTTGGTGGTGCGGTGGTTTGTTCTTCTACCCTAACAGTTACAGGGGCTACTGTTTTAAGTTCTGATACCACAATGAGCGGTACAGGGCAATTAAAGATTCCTAATGGAACAACTGGTCAACGCTCTGCAACACCAGTTAGTGGAATGATTCGTTTTAACTCTACTTTAAATTCATATGAGGGTTATACATCGTACACAGGTGCAACAATTAGCACCATTACATTTGTTACAACTACAGCTACCTTAACAACTGCAACGGCACATGGTTTAAATACGGGAAATACTGTATTTATTACGGGTACTACCCCTGCCGCCTATAGTGGAACATTTGTTATTACAGTTACGGGAACAACAACATTTACTTATACAATGTTATCTACACCAAGCGGTAACGCTACTGTAATGGGTTCATATGTATATGGTAGTTGGGCACAAATTGGTGGTGGTGCAACAGGTGCAGGTGGTGACCAAATATTCGTAGAGAATGGTGTAACTGTAACGGCTAACTACACATTAAGCACTAACAAAAATGCTATGTCTGTTGGGCCAATTACGATTAATAGCGGTGTAACAGTAACAGTACCAAGCGGACAAAGGTGGGTAATTCTATGAGTCTTATATTACAAGGTTCAACTTCAGGTAGCATTACATTACAAGAACCAGCCGTTGCTGGTACTACTGTAATTACTTTACCTGCTGTAAGTGGTACTTTGCCAATTATTAAAATTGGAGTTACCCAAACAGGTGCAGTTGCAACAGGTACAACTCAAATTCCTTCTGATGATACTATTCCGCAAAATACGGAAGGTGACCAATACATGACATTGGCTTTTACGCCAAATTCAGCAACAAGCACTTTAATTATTCAAGTAACAATTCAAGTTTCAAGTAGTGCTGGCGGTGGAAGAATGACCGCAGCTTTGTTTCAAGACTCGATTGCAAATGGTTTAGCGGCAAGTTGCCAAGGATTTGAAACTGCTGGAAAACCAATGGTAATACCTTTTACTTATTACATGACTGCTGGAACTACATCTTCTACAACTTTTAAAGTTAGAGTTGGTGCTAACACAGCAGGAACTACTACCTTTAATGGTTCTTCAAGTGCTAGGTTGTATGGTGGCATTTATTCTTCCTCAATTATCATTACTGAAATTGCTACCTAATAAGGATAAATTATGGCTGTCACAATAAATGCGAGTACAACCACAGGGCTGGTTCAGAGTGCTGATACAAGTGGAATAATTGAGTTACAAAACAATGGAACGACTAAGCTGACTGTTAATTCAAGCGGAGCAACAATTCCTACTGCTATTGTCACAACGCTATCAGACGGCACTAATAGCACTTCTGCAACTAATCCAATTAAAGGTTCTGCAAAGGCTTGGGTAAGTTACAACTGTTCTACTCAAGTTGTTAATTCTTCTTACAATGTTTCATCTGTAACATATAACGCTACTGGCGATATAACCATAACTTTTACTAATGCTTTTGCAGATACTAATTATTGTGTTACTGGGGGTTGTAGTGGAGATTATTCTGCAACTAGAGCGGGAATTTCTACATTAAATCGTATTGCTAGTACAGGGGCAGTTTCAGCACCAACTACAACAACAATAAGAATAAATGCAGTTAATGATGCTGGTACTGCTTTTAATGCTGCCTATTTAAACATTCAAGTAACTAGATAAGGACTCAAAATGTCACAAGTAATTATATTTACAAACGCTACTGGCGGTGTTTCCGTTTGTACTCCTACTGGCGAACTGCCTATTGAGCAGGTGCAAGCAAAAGATACCCCCGTTAGTTCTTTAATTGTTGATACTTCTGACCTGCCAACAGACAATGACTTCTTTAATGCTTGGGAACTTAATGGCACGACTGTTACGATTAACTTTGACAAAGCCAAAGCGATTACTAAAGACCGATTAAGAGCAGAGCGTACACCTTTATTGCAAGCCCAAGATGTAGCGTTTCAGAGAGCATTAGAGTCGGGTGCTGATACGACTGCTATCGTAGCTGAGAAGCAAAGACTCAGAGATATTACTCAACTAGCTGACCAAGCCACAACGCTTGAGCAGTTAAAACAAATAGAGGTTTAATATGCCAGTAATTATTGATGGTACAAATGGTGCTGGCGTTCCAGTTGTAACAACAACACAAAAAAATGCACTTACTGCGTCAGCAGGATACATTGTGTTTGATAGCACTTTAGGAAAACTTTGTGTTTACACAGGTTCTGCTTGGCAAACAATAACATCAACTTAAATAGGTAATTTATGTTTATCATTGATTGGGTTTTTGATAAGATGGGTTACACCAAAAAGGTACATTGGCTTACTATTCTCAATGATTGGCAAGGCGAAGTTAAAGCCACGCCCAAAAAACCTGCGGTTAAAAGAAAACCTGCTGTTAAAAAGACTACAGTTAGGAAGAAAAATGTCTAACGAAATCCAAAAAGAAGTAGTTAAAGAAGCCATTAAAGAATGGTTAAATGAGAAAGTAAGCCAGTTTGGTTGGTTCTCACTACGAACATTGTTTTATGTCTTTGTAGGTGGTCTAGGTTATGCCTACCTATCTACTCATGGGTGGTCGTTACCTAAGTGATTATTGAAACTATCATCGGGGCTTTAGTCCCAGTAGGCGTAGAAGGAATTAAACAGCTTATAGGGCGTTTTAATGGTGGAGTTCGCCCAACCACCATTTCAGAGCAGATTCAGCTTGATAACAGCGAAATAGCTCGTTTAGAAGCCCTTGCCAAGCTCGATAACCCGTTTGGTCAACCTAGCCAATGGGTTATAGATTTAAGAGCGTCTAGCCGTTATTTAGGGGCTTTAACAGTCATTGTGGTGGGTCTTTCTACCCTATTTTTACCTGTTGACCAATATGTTCAACGCATAGGTTTGGAAGCTGCCAACATAGCCTTTGGATTCTTATTTGGTAGTCGCATTATGGCAAACCTGAAAAAATGAACCGCATGGTTAGGCTATGAGCCGATTTGAGGAGTGTTTAAAACGCATCCTAAAGCACGAGGGCGGTTTTGTTAATGACCCCCTAGACTCAGGCGGTATGACTAACCTAGGCGTTACTAAGCGTGTTTGGGAAGAATTTGTGGGGCATCCTGTATCCGAAGCGGATATGCGAGCTTTGACCCCCGAAAAAGTCGGCTCAATGTATAAATTAAAGTATTGGAATCCCAGTTATTGTGAAGTTCTACCGAAAGGCTTAGATTATGTGGTATTCGATTTTGCCGTTAATGCAGGCACAGGCAGAAGCGTTAAGACGCTACAACAGGCAATCGGATGCGTTAGTGATGGAGTTATCGGGCCTAAGACTATGGCAGCAATTAATGATGCAAACCCTAAAGACCTTATTGCAAAGTTTTCAGACGCTAGGGCAGATTTCTACCAAGGCATAGTGGCAAGAAAACCCGACCAAGCTCGCTTTATTAAAGGTTGGCTTAATCGGGTTGAGGATGCTAGAAAACTAGCTCTTGAGGAATATAACCATAACGACAAACAGACTTAGCACTAATAAGGCTTTTTCTGTCCAATAAACCCTGTTAAGACGGGCTGGGTCGTGAATTAAATAAGACTGAAGCTCAAGCATATCGGTGTCTTTTTCAACATACTTAGGTGGCACATAATACTTACCAATACTGACTTTGCCGTTGTTGTATGGAATGTTCATAAATACCCACCTAAAATATAACCTAGAGTTGTACAAGCTACTGCAAATAACACAAATAGAATTGTAGCTACAAATAGGTTCATTTTTCCCCCGCTAAAGTTATAAACCTTAAAGCAATAAATAATTTTCTTTCTAACTGTGCAATTTCTATGTTTTTATCTAAAATTTCCATAGTTTTTTCGTCTAATTGGCCTTTTACTTCTCTAAGCTCTTTGTTTAATTGCTTAATTTGACTATTTATTTTCATGAGTTCACCATATCGTTAATTGCTTCTTGGATTTGTTCAAAGATTGGGTTATTAACGACCATCTCATAGATGCTAATGCCACCTACTTCTAAGTCCTCAATCTCAACATAATTGCCCATAATGCCCACATCAGGTTCAGAAGGACATTCTGTGCCATATACATCAACAGGCGTATCGCCAATCGTTACAGTACCAATCATATTACCCCCTAGTAAAAGATTTTATAGCGTGGATGGCAAGTCACCTCAACGGGTACAGTCGTAGTAACCCCGTTAATCTTGCGTCTAGCCTCAATCACTACTGGTCTTGTGTTGGCTGATTCACATTCATTAATAGCCAAGATAACCTGACTACGAGTCATGTGAAAAACAGTCTTATCTGTTTCTAATGTAGCGTTAGGTGGCTCAAACGATGAACAAGCCCCTAATAATGCGGTTGATAGTGCGATTGCGTATTTCATGATATTCCCCCAGTTCTCCACACATAAACAATAGCAGGTATGCCAAATGCTAATAGACCTGCTAGTACACCTAATAAAAAGTCTTTCATAAATCCCCCTTAGTTAAACAACGATTAAATATTAAGCCAACTTAACATATAGTGCAACTAGGTATTTTCCCTAATGTATGGATATACAGCATAAAAGGTGGGGTGGCCCTCTGTGTGAAGGAGATTGTGGCAGGGGGATTGCCGCCACCCCGTAATCATTATAGTTTATTCTTTGCCCGATAAAACGCCAAAAGATGCGTAAAACAATCCCACCCGATTCGCAGGTCATCTTCAGGTATCTCGACTAGTTTAGCCTTATTTTGTAGGGCGTTGACATAAACAATCGCACACCGAGCTTTGGGCATCTCAAACCCTTGTCGGTAAGCCGCCAGTTGCATTTGGTGGTCGAAAAAGTAATCGAGCTTGTCTAGGTCTTTTTCAGTCGTTTTAAAGTCAACCACAAAGCCTGACTTGGCAACTAGGTCGCATTTACCGCCAAACCCACCATAAGCAAAGGACTTCTCAGAAATCCATAGCTGTGAGCCAAAATGCTCGTTTATGGCGTTTTCTACGGCTCGGACATAGGGTGGTAGCTCAGGGATGTAAATACCCTCGTAGAAGGCTTCTATGACCCCATGTATCTGCGTTCCCCGTTCTGCTGCTTGCTTGGCAGTTTCCTTGCTATCAGCAACGACCCGACTTAGCCAATCTTCCTCAGATTCACCCTCTAAGCGAGGTAATGTAAGAGCGGCAAGTATGGCTTGTTGTTGTTTCCATACATCCAATGCGGGTTTTGACGCACAACCAATAATTGTGGTAACTGAGGGCAATAAGCCATGTTCTCTTGCGTCTTTGACAGTTGAGTTTCTTTCTTTGCCATTCTTGCCAATGACCCGATAGGCTGGACTGCCATTGGGTAAGTACCAATGACCACTCTCACTCGTATTCTCTTTCACTAACATACATCCCCCTGTTAAACATTACATTAACTGTAGCACAGCGATTCTATCGTCTGAGTTTTTAACCCTGTCGGCACAAGCCTGAACCACAGTCTTAATGACAGTTTCCAAGTCATCTTGAGCAAATCCAATGATGGGTACTTCCTCATCGTAGCCCCGTTCTTGAAAGGTCTTGACTGTATATTTTTGGTCAATAAAGTCTTTAATTATGTGGTTCATAGCTCGCTCCTAAAGGTTACCCCCTAAAATGGAACATCGTCATCAATAATTGCTGCGTCTTGCAACTTCTTATTTACATCGGTAAAAGTGTTGCGGTACTCGGCTGACAGCATGATTTGGTCTTTTAAACCTTGCGATAAGCTGTCAAATACTTCTTGGTCAAACTTCTGCAAGTCAAACAATACGCATGGGTTTACGCCCTGTGGTACACCCGCTTTTTGTACGATTGCAGGAACTGGGGTAATAGCCACCGCATCAGCGTAGGTATTGCCGTTATTGGCAGTCCTGTGTTGAACAGTAACCATGCACCATTTGTCTAACAAATTGCGTAAATCAAAGCCACGCAACTCATCATCGGTAAATGATTTGCCACGCCAAGATTCCAAGTCTTTCCGTAAAGAAGCCTTATCGCCTAGCGATAGCGTGTAGTTGCGTGTTTGGATAAGGGGTTTGCCCTCAATCTTTAAATCATCCCCATGCAATTCCCAAAAGAACTTGACCTTGCGTAGCATTTTGACTTGACCCATGTACTCGGACTTCTGAGTCCCAAGGTCAATTATTCGGTATAAACGAGCTAGGTGCGACCCTACTGGGGCTACCTTAAACTCTTTTTTTTCTGTAGTTGTGCCTGTCACAATCATTGTTTCCCCCCAAAAATATTAGAAAAATCGTCAAAAATCGTACCCAAAATGGGGCTAATCCTACGCTTATTGGGTAAGCCACAATGAAACCTGATTAGGTCAATTTCTGCCAATGTCAACATATCACCATCTTCTGCCTTATCTAAAGCTATATTTAGGCGTTCTTGCTCTGCCATCATTTCGTTATGTAATTCCTGTAAGTCATCCATAATCATCTCCAAAAGTAAACAGCTTATGCTGTACCACCATATTAAGCCAATTTAAGCGTTTGTGCAAATTTATTTGTAAGTGTTGGATAAATGTGACTATTTAATGTTAAGATAATTGAATGAAGAAAAAAGTGTTTACCGATAGCCAAATTATCGAGTTACTGGGTGGGCCTACCAAAATAGCCAAAATCTGCAAAATTAGCGTACCTGCGGTGTCTATGTGGAAAAACTCAGGTATTCCTGCCGATAAAATGGTTTATTTGGGGGCTTTGTTAGAGCAAGAATCCAAAGGATTGGTAAGCCGCAAAGACTTATTTCCTGACTCATTTCACTTAATTTGGCCTGACCTTAACAAGGAAAAACTATGACAACAACAGTCGCAACCATTAAAGTAACTGTAGATGGGCTTGTAGCCCATTTGGATATTGAAGGCGAGGGTAATGCCCTTTTATTTGCAAAGTTAATTACAACCCTTGTAAAACAGCTTGAAGAAGAAACAACAATACAATTATCAAAAATTAGCACACAACAATAATTTGTTTTATACTGTAGGGGCAGAGTGATACCTGTTTGTTGCAATCCACAAGACCCTATAGGGTAGCTTTGAGCATTTAGCAAAAGTCGTGGATTCTTTTGTTAAGTGGTATCAACTTAGAGCTACCTTATGGGGTTTTTCTATTTCTGCGAGTGAGGAAAGAGAAAACACCAGTTTTCTTGATTAGAGAGTTGATGTTTTCTTTTTCTTCTTTGTTTTGGTCTTTCCTGAATTGTCAGGGTATCTTCTCAAATCTTGGGGGGGTAGGGGGGGTTTGTAGTTTTGTTTCTTGTTTTTCTTTTAAGGTGAACTATCTATATGGGTAGAGAACAACAGAACTTAATACTTATTAATAAATTTAACCTTCTTGTTTTAGGAAAAGAACACAGTCAATTTGAAGGTGTATCACCATATGATTTATGCGTTAAAGCATTAGGAAAAATTGGCATTTTTCGCAACAACACAAATCCTCGTAAATTTGTCAAAAAAAATATTGGCACAATCGAAACTTACCTTGTGCGCCAAAAAGAAATACATAAACCCGAACCGCCAGTTACAAAGTCTAAAAGCTATGTCATACGCAAAATAACCTTTGACTTAGAAGAAAAACCACGCCAAATAACCCCTAAAAATTTATCGTATTTACAAAAATTGCCCTCAAAAGTTGAGGTTACCAAGCCCAACAATGTAGCTAGTGCTGCGTTCTTAAAATCTTACGAATGGCGTAAATTAAGAATGGAAGCATTAATTAAATATGGCCGCAAATGCCTTTGTTGCGGTGCTACGCCTGAAAACGGGGCAACTATGAATGTTGACCACATAAAGCCTAGAAAAACGCACCCTGAGCTTGCTTTAGATATAAACAACTTACAAGTTTTATGCCATGAATGTAATCATGGTAAAGGCAACTGGGATACAACCGATTGGAAAACAATCAATACATAAAGTTATATAAAAGTTACATTAACCGACTTTATGTAACATATAAGGGAAAGTACCTATATAATTAATTATTAAGTAAACTTAACCTACAGGCTTTACGGGGGATTCAATGACATTTTTAGTAGCTAACATACCGCCAGTAAAATGCTTTGTACGCAGGGAGTTTCTTTATAACCACGAGTCAGGACAAGGAGAACTAGAACCTTGTGTATGGATGACCGCCAAGGCTATTAAGGGTCAAGCATTTCGTATAGAGTCTATGTTGACTGAGTATGGTGCGCTTTACGACAAACTGCCAATTCATGCTTATGTGTGGAAGCCAGTAGAATCATTACTTCCCTTAGACCACCTACAGATATGGGATTGCCTGTCATACGATATGGCGGTGATTGAGAAGTCTAATTTACGAGGTCTAAAAGTGAAGTTTTTTGGTAAAGACAAACAGTTTCACTTTGGTAATTACCTGTTCACGATTGACTTTGCCAGCCCTGAAGCTAACCGCTTGGATACGAGCTTTAGCGAGGGGGTTGAGGAACATAAGTCGTATAACTTTATTAAGCTAGATAACGGGCAGTTTGCCTGCCAGCCCAATAACAGATGCCTTTGGTACGATGTATCGCTTGTGCCTGCTGTATTAAAGACTCCCGACTTTAAAATACCTACCGAGGTCTATAGCGTTGAGAACCACGCTAAATGGGCTGCCAAAGATGAATGGTTCTATAACTTTGACGCATTATGAGTTCTTGGTTAATTATTGTGACGGGGCTTATTTATGCCTATATAGGTATAGAACAAGGCTTTAAAGGTAATACAGCTATGGCAGTTGTATATAGCGGTTATGCTTTTAGTAATATTGGACTTTATATACTTGCAACAAAATAGGGGGATGTGTGGATTTTGAAAAGTTTTGGGTAAATTGGCCCAAAAAGGTCGCAAAGAAAAAAGCTGAGATTGCTTGGAAACGATTGACTGACCTTGAGCAGCGTGAAGCCTTAGAAGCCTTGCCTAAACACCTTAGACATTGGCAGCTTAAACGCACCGAAATAGACTATATCCCGTACCCTGCTAGTTGGTTAAACGCTGCACGATGGGAAGATGTTTTAGACATGACCCCAGTTAAAGAAAAAGTGGACAGGTCTTGGATGTTTAGCCAACAAGGTATTGAAAACAAAGCTCGTGAACTAGGAGTCTTAGGTAACGGCTACGATAGCTACGAAACTTTAAAGAAGAAATGTATGATGCGAATGGGTATGGAGATTGACTGAACACCAATACCAATGTGCAGTACGGCAGTTATGCAAGTGGCGTAGTCAATGGGGGTTAGCAAAGTTTAGGGAATACCTATCAAAATACCAAATTGATAGTAATTTACTTAAAGGCTACGCTGACCAATATGGTAAAAAAAACAGAGGTAATTGGGGGGAATGGAAATGAAAGAGTATGACCCACACGAAGCAATAGACTTTATATTTAAAACCGCACCGCTATACGCTAAAGCAAGCGGTGAACTAGCCCAGCTTGAGAACTTTAGGCATAGTCTTAAAGCCATTAAGATGTCGCAAACCGAAGAGCAGTCGCTAGGGGCACAGGAACGGGAAGCCTACCGCAGTCCTGAATATCAAGATTTATGCAAAGCCATAGGGGTAGCGGTAGAACAAAAAGAAGCTTTGAGATGGCAATTAGAAGCCGCCAAGATGCGAGTAGATATTTGGAGAACTGAACAAGCATCAAACAGAAACTTGGAGAAAATAACACGATGAGAGGATTTGCAGAAGTATTCCTAGACTTAACCCGCACCATTAAACGGGTGCATGAACTTAAACTTAAAAATGACCATACCGAAGCCTATTTATTAAGTTGCGATATAACTGACTATGCCCAAGAACTAGAGGATGTACTGCAAAAAGATGCAAACATTCAATAAGATAATGCGTAACGCTTTTGCATCACACATTGACTATGGTGCGTTCAAAGGCTTAATACCTACTAACCAAAACTTCTGCCCTAGTAACATAGATGGGATTGCAGAGCGTAATGGTAAGTTTTTGGTGATGGAGTGGAAACGCCCCAATGAAAAGGTTAGCGAGGGTCAAAAACGCCTATTGCAAGCCTTTGCTAAAACGCCTAACTTTACAGTCGTTATTGTGCAAGGCAACACAGATAACCAATTAGTTATAGAAAACTTTTGGCAAGTCCAACCCTTTGGATGTACTAAACTAGGCAACGGGGTTGACGAATTTAAGGCTTTCTATCTAATGTGGTACGACTACGCTAATGAACAAAAAGGATAAAAAACGCCATGACGATATTGCAAGACTTGGTTGCGTCTTATGCTACCACATGGGCTACCATGACACCCCCGCAGAGCTTCACCATGTCAGACGATTCGGTGGAAAGCGGTCAGAAGCACCAATACTCCCCTTATGTACCGAGCATCACAGAGGTGCTACAGGTGTGCATGGACTCGGAGCAAAGGCTTTTGAGAGATACCACGAAGTTGAGTTCGATACCTTACTAGGTATAGTTAAGGCTAGGCTACAACTCTAGCGGGTCAAAGCCAAATTCTTCAGCTACCATACGGCAACGCCTACGAAATTCTTTGCCATGTGACATCCATTTATCGCCATTTTGACGATAAAAACTCAGGTGAACGCACTCATGCGATAGCGTGGTTAAGATTGTCATCAGGTGACCGCATCGAGCCGAAGAAATAGTAATTGTATGTTCGTAATCTTCACCAGTATCGTAAAGGTATGTACCCATAACATCAGGGTCATGCGTTATTTGAAAGTCAATTTCTTCAGGTAAAGGTAAATCCCACTTAGAAAAAGGGTAGCAACAATATAAAGCACTATACAAATTGCGAACAATCTCAGGCGTTATTTTCATTAGTATAATTTCTTGTTGCAATACACAAAAACAACTCCAAGCCTACTTTTAAAAATATAGTCTTCACCTACAAAAGTAAACCACCAAAATCGCTTTGTAAGCCAAAGTTGCAAATCTAACCAATAAATAGATATGTGCTGTAAAGGATATTTCATACTTCTAATATTTCACCACGAAACTCAACCTCGTTTTCTCCGCAAACCTGAATCATCTCAGGCATTAAAAGTCTGCCACGCTCCCACGAAGCCATGACAAACCCTTGCCGCCAATCCTTTGCGTTATCTTCTGTGTAGCTAAAACTTTCTGCGTTGACATCGGCTAAAGTGCCTGTTTGTACACCCCAGTAAGTCTTTTGGTCAAAGGTTGATATAGGACTTAAAGTCAAGACATGGGTATGACCAGTAAAGATATTACTAAAGCTGGCTTGGACATTGTTGTAGCCTGCGTACCTACCGCCCTTATGCCTGTGTTTAATTACAGTATCCTCATTAACCCAAAACGACCAACAGGTTTCCCAATGGGGAAAATGGTACTTGAGGTTAAACCCATCCACCCCCGAAAACTCAGGGGCACGAGATACCAAAGCCGACTCATAACGCATATCGTGATTACCTAGAGTCCATATTAGCCTACAGCCCGCAGGTCTAACCTTTTCAATGGCATCTAAATGCGTTTTACAGTAGTTTAGTTCGTCTAATACGCTAGGTTGGCGGTCATAGTTAATCTTTGGGAATCGGCTCAGTACAGCCCCGTCAAAGGCATCTCCATTGCAAATGCAAGCAACAGGCTTGAAATGTTCTATAAATTTAATTAATGCCTTAAACCCTGTTGTAGTGTGGTCAGTAAAGTGGGCATCCGAAAATATGATGACTCGACCCTTTTCTAACTCCATACCCCGTCTAACGCTATGGGTGGTGGCATCTAGGCGTTCTTGCAGTAATTCTTGGCGTTTTGCCTTGTCAGCCCTAGCTCTTTCAATATATTCTTTGCTTTTTTCTTGCTTATAACTAAGGTCGGTTACTAGCGTTATATTCTGCCTAATCTCTACTGACCGCCTACGATTCATAACGGCACGAACACCAATCCCTAAATGTTCTGCTAATGCTGTCGGGCTAGGATAAGACCGCCACTTCTCTATAAATTCGTCATCACTAATGTAATCACCATACTGATTTTTAGCCATATAAGACCCTAATCGTGATAAAGTTAGCATATATTAACCGATTACTGTTAAAAAACAATGGCATACGCAAGAAGAACTGACGCAAATCAAGCAGAAATCGTTAAAACTCTACGAGAAGCTGGTGCTGATGTGTACGACTTATCAAAAGTTGGCAAAGGAATCCCCGATTTACTGGTAACTTTTAATGGTGAAACTATCTTGATGGAAGTCAAGCGTGACGCTAAAGCTAAATTCACCGCAGAACAATTAAAGTTTATAGCTAATTGGAAAGGTGGGCCACTTAGTCGGGTAGATAGCCCCGAATCTGCATTAAGAGTGATTGGATTAATCCCAAAATACGACTATAATCAATAAAAACAAGGAGTTTGCATGGAAAATTGTGCTTTATTTGTAGCTACATTACTACATTCTGCGACTAATACGCATTTCTTCCATTTCACAACGGATTCCTATTCACGCCACAAAGCGTTGCAAAAATACTACGAAGCTATTGTAGATTTAACTGACAGCTTTGCTGAATCCCACGCTGGTATCTATGGTAAGTTCACCGCATTTCCAAATGTATACCACCAGCCCAAAGACCCTTTACGCTACATGGAATCTTTACAGAATTTTGTTAAAGAAGCCCGCCAAGATTTACCGCAAGATAGCGAACTACAGAACATTATTGATGAAATTGCCGACTTAATTAACACTACGACCTACAAGTTAAAGTTCTTAAAATGAGCCGCCAAGACCAAATTCGTGCTGCAATAGAGAAGCAGATACCCAAGACTACGACAGGTAAGGGTAAGAACTATCTGCCTACCGACCAAGGGGCTGGTATGACCGCCAAAGGTCGTGAAGCCTACAATCGCAAGAACAACGCCAATTTAAAAGCCCCCGCCCCAAATCCTAAGACTGATGCCGACAAAGGCAGAAAAGCTAGTTTTTGTGCAAGAATGGGCGGAGTAGTAAAAAACAGCAAAAACGCTGAACGAGCAAAAGCATCTATGAGGAGATGGAACTGTGGCTAAAACTTGCTTTAAATGCAAAACTAGCTACGAAGATGCTTTGTTTTTTAAAAGCACTAACACGCCTGATGGTTTACATAGTTGGTGCAAAATGTGTTGTAAAGCCAACCAAAAGAAATATGTTGACCTTGTAAATTCTTGCATTGAAACTCGTGCAAAGATATTCTTACGCAACGCCAAAAATAGTGCAAAAAAGCGTAATCAAGAATTTTCCTTAGAAATCAAAGATATAACTAAGTTTTGGGAAAGCCAAAATAAGATTTGTGCTTACTCAGGTTTAGAAATGACGCTAGAAGCTGGCAAATTAAACACAGTTTCGATTGAGCGTATAGATAGTGCCAAAGGTTACACAAAAGAAAATACAATATTGGTATGCCAAGCTATTAACCGCATGAAGTCCGATTTTGCTTACGAGGACTTTTATATGCTTTGTAAGAGTGTGGCTGAGTTTTTGGGTGACGATGAACTTAAATTAGCCGTAGGAGCTTACAAATGAAACATGGTTTATATGCTGCAATTCACGCCAAACAGAAACGCATAGCTGCGGGTTCAGGCGAAAAGATGAACAAGGTTGGTAGCAAAGATGCTCCTAGCAAGCAAGACTTTATTGAGTCGGCTAAGACGGCAAAACCGCCCAAAAAGACTAGAAAACAAATGCTTACCGACAAAATGAAGGATATGTAATGAAAACTAAAGAACCAAAAAAGCTAGACTTCTCAATGAAGGGTGGTAAGCCCAGTAAGTTAGTAGGCAACGAAGAAAAACGCATGAAGCGTAAAGCTGCTTTGCTGACACACTTTAATAAGTTCCAAAAGGACATAGCTTGATATGGCTAGTTTGGCTGAAACACTACGCCAAGCAGGATATGTAACACCACAGGGAGTTACAGGCCCTAACGCACCTCTAGCCCGACAATTAAAGAATTATGTAACTAATGTAATCCCAACAGCCGCACAAAATCTAGCCCAACAACGGGCTGATATAGACGCTTCTTTAACAATGGGTGACCAAGGCATACAGATAGGCGATAGAGAAGCCTTTGAACGCCAAATGGCTCAAGTACCTAATTTGATGGGATTGACCGCTTATCATGGCACACCCCACACTATTAAAGGTAAGTTTGACATTAGCAAGGTAGGAACTGGCGAAGGAGCACAGGCTTATGGGCATGGTATGTACTTTGCTGAAAACCCAAGTGTTGCTGAAACATATAAACGGGCTGGCGGTGGGTTAGAAATTAAATATCCTAAACCATTGGAAGAATTAGGAATAAATCCAAATGTTGTAACACATAGTATGGATTTTGATAACCCTTTAAATCAAGGTTTGGGAAGAATTGCTAAAGGATTGCGAACAGTTACTTTAGATTATCCTGATGTGCCTGTAAACAAATCATTGGTAAAAGAACACTTTGATGAATATATTCGTTTATTAGATGACAAATACCCTAAAGAAGCCGCCCAAAAGAAAGCATTGCAAGATTTAGTGGCTAAAGAAGGCTATCCTGAAATTGGGTTTGGTGGCAATCTATACAAAGTAGATATACCTGATGCAGACATTCCTAATATGTTGGATTGGGATAAACCTTTTAGTGAACAAAGCAAAACAGTTCAAAAAAGCATTGTTAGTGACCCATTATTTAATGAATATGTAAATAACATAATGGGAAAACCAATAACATCTCTTAGCGGTAAAGATATTCAAAAAATGAGGTTGGGTTATGAAGCAGATTTAAGTAAATCAACCCAAGATGTTAGTGCTAAAGCTACTAATTGGTTTAAAAATTCAGGCATTTCAGGAATACGGTACTTAGACGAAGGCAGTAGAGGTGCAGGTGGTGGCACAAGCAACTTTGTAGTATTTGAGCCTAGCAATGTAAAGATACTAGAACAAAACAGCAAGCCATTAACCCGCAAAGAAATATTAGAGCAAGAACTAAAAAAGGTAGTAGAATAAACCCTAACTTAATCAATCACTTGGATAAGTATGGAAAATAAACAATTAAAGAATATTAAAGGGGCAGGCAGACCTGCTGGTAGTCCTAACAAATCAACCGCATTGGCTAGAGAAGCCATAGCAAGGTTTGTTGATGGTAATAGCTATAAGCTCCAAGAGTGGTTAGATAGCATCGCTAAAGACCCTAAATACGGCCCTAAACACGCATTTGACTGCTTTATGCAAGTGGCTGAATACCATGTACCTAAACTAGCCCGTACTGAACATACTGGTAGCGAAGATAAACCTATCCGTTATGTGGTTTCATGGAAGAAGTAGCAGACTTTACTGATGTCAAAATAGAACTATATAAGCCTAGAGATGTATTCCTAGACTTCCATGACCGCCAACAACGATGGGCTGTCATCATTGCCCACCGAAGGGCTGGTAAGACTGTAGCCTGTATTAACGACATTCTTTGGCGAGCCTTGACCGAAACTAAGGAAAATGCCCGATATGCCTACATTGCCCCGTACTATGCTCAAGCTAAGTCTATTGCTTTTGATTACCTTATGCAGTTTAGTGAGCCTGCTAGGGTCAAGCATAATGTGTCTGAATTGTGGGTCGAGCTATTCAACGGGGCTAGAATTCGTTTGTTTGGTGCAGAAAATTTCAATTCTCTTAGGGGCTTGTACCTAGATGGCGTAGTGCTTGACGAATACGCTGATATGAAGCCTAGTGTTTGGGGAGAGATTATTCGACCCCTATTGGCTGATAGACAGGGTTGGGCTACCTTTATCGGTACACCGAAGGGTCACAATACTTTTTACGACATATACCAGTACGCCACGATTAATAAGAATGAATGGTATAGCTCTATGTTACGGGCTAGTCAAACCCAATTAATCTTACAGGCTGAATTAGATGATGCTCTAAAGTCTATGTCTGTCGACCAGTATCAACAAGAATTCGAGTGTTCATTTGAGGCATCCATAGTCGGGGCTATATATGGCACAGAGATGCGACTATTGACCGATGCAGGGCGTATTACTAAGGTTGAGTGCGATAACCTATTCCCTGTCCATACAGCTTGGGACTTAGGCTATAACGATGCTACAGCTATATGGTGGTATCAGGTCGTACATGGAGAGATTAGAGTATTGGATTACCACGAAGCACATGGGCAACCAATTATCTATTACGCTAACCAAATTAAAGAACGACCATACGAATATGGTACACATTGGCTACCGCATGACGCTAAAGCTAAAACTTTGGCAAGTGGCGGAAAGAGCATAATT
>Ga0214917_10001661_pt1 | contig 28354 bp, 27 predicted proteins | sample LL_1208_BB_MetaG_FD_177983 | JGI IMG/M metagenome (GOLD analysis project Ga0214917, IMG submission 177983) | Freshwater microbial communities from Lake Lanier, Atlanta, Georgia, United States - LL_1208_BB | ecosystem: Environmental > Aquatic > Freshwater > Lake | place: USA: Georgia | collected... | reverse complement strand
GTTGCCTAAAATCGAAGGATGGGCGGATTGGGGGTGGTACGAGGTGGTCAGCTCCTGCGCGGGAGAAGACCTGTGCTTGCGTGGGAAGCTCGGAGGGGCGAAGTAAGAGTATGTTCACGGGCATTGTCGAAGAGGCGGGGGTGGTCCAGGCGATAACGCGCCGAGGTAAGGGCTGGAGTCTTGAAGTGGAAGTAGCCTCGATTGTAGACGGGGTGAAGATTGGAGATAGCGTGGCGGTGAACGGATGTTGTCTGACGGTGACCGAGGTGAAGGGAAAGAGGCTGATTTTTGATCTATTGGATGAGACGAAGGAGAAGACCAACTTACAGTCGGCGCAAGTGGGGTCGCGGGTGAATTTAGAGAGTTCGCTCAAGGCGAATGGGAAGGTGGGGGGTCATTTTGTGACGGGCCATATCGACGGGACGGCTCGGGTTAGCAAGTGGGGGAGGTCGGGAGAAGATTGGGAGTTGGAGGCGGAAGTGCCCGAGGGTTTGGACCGGTATTTGGTGCCGAAGGGATGCGTTGCGATTGACGGGATCAGTTTGACGATTGGAAGGGTCGAGGGGCGGAAGTTCAATGTCTGGATCATTCCGCACACCTATGAGGTGACGACCCTAAGAGATCGCAAGGCGGGGGATAAAGTGAATCTGGAGTGTGACCTGCTGGCCAAGTATGTTGAAAAGATGAGCGGAGTGAAGAAATGAGCAGATTGGCGCCCGAACTGGAGAAGCTGCTGGTCCTGCAGGAGCGGGAGCAGAGGCAGATGAGATTAAATAAGGAACTGGCGGCTTGGCCGAACGAGATGAAGTCGTTAGAGCAGAGGCGGGTCGAGGTGCGCTCCGGGGCGGAGAAAAAAAGGTTGGAGGCTCAGAATGCCGAGGTGGAACGGAAGAAGTTAGAGCTGGAGGCGGAGGCTCATCGTGCGAAGGCGGCGCGGTACAAGGTGCAGCAGTTTGAGACCCGTAAGAATGAGGAGTTTACGGCCTTGGGAACTGAAATTCAGCGGGAGGAGAAAGAGGTGCAGGAGATTGAAGATCGGGAACTGGATTTAATGGCTTTGGGGGAGAAGGCGAAGAAGGATGCGGCGGTCGAGGCGGAGGGTGCCAAGGTGAAAGAAGGAGAGTTGAGTGTGAAAGAGGAGGAGTTGAAGAAAAAGAAAACCGAGTTGGAGACGCGGTTAGGGGACTTAGTGAAGGAGATTGAGACCTTGGCCTCGGGGGTGGAGGAGGGATTGCTGAACAAATATCGGAGAATTATGGCCAACAAGAAGGATGTGGCAGTCGTACCCGTAGAGCATGGAACCAATTGCGGGGGGTGTCACATGAAGCTGACACAAGGTTCGACCATCGCGGCCAAATCCGGAAAAGCGGGGGCGACTTGTGAGAATTGCGGGCGTCTGCTCTTCTGGCCCGTGAGTTGAGGCGGGTGCCGGGCGGGTAGCCCAGCTGAGGCGACAGAGGTTGAAGGCTTGGATTTTTAATTGTTACAATTTAGTGGCATCCTTATCTGAAACAACAAATCCCTACTAATCAATGGATTATAAATCACTAAAAAAACAGACCCTATTGAAAATTTCAGATCTTTTGCTAAGAATATCCTTTATGAAAATAGCCCAAACAAAAAATACCATCCTCTCTCTCGCCTTCTTCGCGCTGACGACTTGTTTCTCGCAAAATGCAAAAGCTTCGCAGATCTATGAATTTGACTGGCAATTTTATTCGTATGGGGGCTCGATTATTGGTTCAGGTAAACTCATATCTGTGGCCAGTAGCACGCCTGGTTACCAGTCCGTTCCGTGGGTTGGACAAAACCTTCCAGTTTATCAAATTACAGGAATAAGCGGGACTTTGCTGGGTCGTTCGCTTACTGGTCTTTGGGGCACGGATACTTATTATTTAGATCCTAGGTCGACGGAAAATGTGCCCGGAACTAACGGCGGTCAATACCTGCAAAATAATTGGACTTTCATGGGATCATTTACTACAGATAGCTCGACGTCATATTATACAGTCGATGCCCCGTATGGGAGGCGAAGTGAAATTTATGAAGTTCAGATCAGCAACCAAAGCTCAGCTCTAGTTGCAGGTGGGTATTCCCTTTCTACACCCACAGCTGTTCCTGAACCGTCTGCTCTTTCGCTTCTCGCGGTTGGTTTGGGTGGGTTGGCGTTGGTGCGGCGGAGGAAATAGACGGATTAGGGGTTAAGGGGGCAAGGGGGTTAAGCCCCAGCCCTGTTTAAATCTTTGAGCACGCTCGGTTAGGACAACCTCTCTGCGTGATGGATGTTAGGATTTGGATGAATTGAGTCGGCTGTGGCGGATGCCGTAGAAAAAGTAGATGGCCAAGCCGATGGCTAGCCAGACGATGAGGCGGATCCAGGTGTCGAAGGGCAGGGCTATCATCTGGGCGAGGCACACCAAAGCTCCAGCAATCGGAATCCAAGGCAGAAAAGGGCAACGGAAGGGGCGCTCCACGTTCGGGCGGGTTTTTCGAAGAACTAGGATGCTGAGACAGACGATGGTGAAGGCGAGGAGAGTGCCGATGGAGACGAGTTCACCGAGAACGCCGATGGGGAGGACTCCCGCCATCAATGCGGCAACTAGTCCGGTAATGATCGTGGTGACGTGCGGGGTTCCGAATTTGGGGTGAAGTTGGGCAAATCTTTTTGGGAGAAGTCCGTCCTTGGCCATGGAGAAGAAGATGCGGGGTTGACCCATCATCATTACGAGAACCACGGAGCTGAGACCGGCGATTGCACCCAACTGGACGAGCGGACCGAGCCAACGTAGACCTTCTCCCGCGCGATCGATGGCCAAGGCAACGGGGGCGGGCACGGCAAGTTCTTTGAAGGGGACGATTCCGGTGAGAACGAGGGAGACGAGAATGTAGAGGATGGTGCAGAGCAGGAGGGATCCAAGAATCCCGAGGGGCATGTCCCGCTGTGGGTTTTTGGACTCTTGGGCGGCAGTGGAGACGGCATCAAAGCCGATGTAGGCGAAGAAGATGACTCCGGCGCCAGTGAGGATACCGCTCCAACCGTACTCGCCGAAACGTCCTGTATTTTCTGGAATGAAAGGGACCCAGTTGTGGGTATCAATGTAGGAAGAGCCGCAGAGAATGAAGAGGACGATGACGGCGAGCTTGATGATGACGATGATATTGTTGAAGCGGGCTGATTCACTGATCCCGATCACGAGAAGGACGGTGGCGGCCAAGCAGACGAGGACAGCGGGGAGGTTGAACATCGCTCCGCTTTGGGTCCAGACGCCGTGGTTGAAAACCAGAGGAGAAGAGCAGAGGGCAGGGGGGATATCGACGCCGAAGTTGTGGAGGAATTTGACGGCGTAGCCGGACCATCCGACGGCGACGGTGGCGGAGGCGAACAGGTATTCCAAGATAAGGTCCCAGCCGATGATCCAAGCGAGGAATTCGCCGAGGCTGGCGTAGGCGTATGTGTAAGCACTGCCGGCGGTGGGAATCATGGCGGCGTACTCGGCGTAGCAGAGGCCGGCAAAGAGGCAGCCGATGCCCGAGATGGTGAAGGAGAGAACGAGGGCGGGTCCGGTGTGGTTTGCGGCGGTGGTGCCGGTGAGGACAAAGATTCCGGTGCCGATGATAGCCCCGATGCCGAGGAAGGTGAGTTGCCATGAGCCGAGGGCTTTGACGAAGCCAGTCTCGTGTTTCGCCTCGTGCTGGAGGTGGTCAATCTGTTTGGTTCGAAAGAGGGTTTTAAAAAGGGACATGGAGATCGAAGAGCTTAGAATTGAAACGGAATGGATGGCAATCGTTCAGGAAAAAGGGTGTAGATAAGGTGCGGGATAGTGGACTGGTTATTCGGGTTCTTTGGTACAGGGACGGATTGAGACGTCAGCTCCAGGAATAATCTCAATAATGGATTGTTGAAGTTTATGAATGCGTTCTTGAACGTCACCCATGAGTAGGTTGGGATCGAATTGGAGAAAGATTTCCACATAGATATGGTGGCCTGAGCGTCGGGTACGAATTTTATGAAGGCGATCGTAGTCATCCAGATGAAGGACAAGCTGACGAAGAATTCTGAGTTGGGTGGTTTCCTCGAGGGTGGCATCGAGGAGATCGTTTACGGAAGAGGAAGTTATAGCCCAGGAGGCATGGAGCATAAAGAGAACTCCGACAAGGGAGGCGAGGGGATCAAGGTACCAGCTCCATGTTTCGTTGCGAAACAGGTAGGCGACAAGGAGAGAAGATCCCATTAAGGCGTCGAAAGTGGCTTTGGAGAACCAGAGACTGGCTTGAGATTCCATAATGGCAGAAGGTTGTTTTTGGGCGATATGGCGGGCGCGGAAATAGATGCGGTATCCGATGAAGGTGTAGAGGGCAAAGATGCAGATTCCGGGAATTGTCCCTTGGGCCATTCGGGGTGAAATGAGGTGGTGAGCAGACTTCCACGTAATCCAAAGGGCAGAACCAAGCATGATAAACCCGATGGAAAGACTTACTAGATTTTCAAGCTTTCCGATCCCGTAGGTAAATCGGTGATCAGGGGAACGACGAACAGCGCGAATGGTGAGGAAAGCGGCTAAGACAGACAGAAGATCCGTAGTTTCCTTTAGAAGATCACTTAGGATGGCGAGAGAGTTGGAGAGATAAGCTGCCGAGCCCATCAGAGCAACATCCATAAGACAAAATAGGAAGGCAACGAGCAGACTACGTTCGCGGGTGCCTCGATTGGGAGTTGGGTCCATGTTCAAAGCTGGTCGAAGGGGGGTTTCTGCGTTAAAGAGGAGTTGTGAAATTAAAACCCGCTGCTTGGAAGAAAATCTTTCCTAAAGAGAGGCAGAGAAATTTTGAAAAGGGTGAGATCATGGTTGAAGAGGGCGGGGTGGCACGTGAGTTACTTGTAATTTTAGCTGGCAAAGTACGGGTGGAGAAGAGGATTCGGGGTCGTCATCCGCTTGTTTTGGCTCGGTTGGGGGCAGGGGAGATTTTGGGAGAACTGTCCATTCTGACGGGGAGACGCAGATCAGCCACTGTGGTAGCAGAGGGAGCGGTGACCGCTTTAGTCGTTCCAATCGTCAAGGTGAAGAAGCTTTTAGGCGCGGAAAGGGGTGGAAAGGCGAAATTTCAGCAGCAGATGATGGAATCGTTGGCGAGGAGGTTGGTCCGCTTGCTGGAGCAGTTGCCAATGGTTCAGGGGGTTGGAAAGGAACTGCATACAGCGGCATCTGTCCGATCTGCTTTGGAGAGGATGTATGCAGGGTGGGCAGTATAAAGTTTTGGCGTAGGCGGAGGAAGGCTTGGCGGGGGGTGTGAAGAGGGTAATTTAAGAGGATGGCAATCCGCGTGGCTGGTGCCCTTGAAAGTAAACCCAAAAAAGGGTTTGTAGACCCGATCGAGTCGCTGGGTCGGACTATGTTGCGGGCGCGGGTATTAGAGGACAAATTGGGCAACTTGTATCGGGCTGGGCGAATTGTTGGAGGAGTTTACCTTGGTAAGGGCCAGGAGGCGCTGAGTGGAGCTGGGGGATTGGCGTTGAGGAAGGGAGATATTTTTGCTCCCTTGATCCGGGATATGGCGGGAAGGTTGGGATTTGGCGAACCTATGGTCGATGCAGTTCGGGCGTATTTAGGGTCGAGGCTAGGTCCGATGAAGGGGAGAGATGGGAATATTCATCGTGGAGATCTCTCGATAGGAATTTTGCCTATGATCAGCCATCTGGGAGCTATGGTTGCGGCCGTGGCAGGTGGATTAATGGCGAAAAGAATGAAGGGGGAAAAGGGACGAGTGGGTTTGACCTGCGCGGGGGACGGTGCCACATCCACGGGTTCTTTCCACGAGGGATTAAATCTGGCAGCTGTGGAAAAACTTCCTTTGGTCGTGGTAGTTGCAGATAACGGGTACGCCTACTCAACATCCAGCGAGAAGCAGTTTGCGTGCGAAGATCTTGTGGATCGCGCTAAGGGATACGGGCTCGAGGGGCACGGAGTGGATGGGACAGATCCAATGGCTTGCTGGAAAGTTTTGCATCATGCGGTAGAGCGGGCACGAGGGGGAGCTGGGCCTCAACTCGTCGTGGGTAAGCTTTTGCGGTTATGTGGGCATGGAGAGCACGACGATGGTCTGTATGTGGAAAAAAAGATGAGGAGTTCAGCTCGTGGAAAGGACTGCGTTAGCGTGATGGAGGAGGAGGCAAAGGCCAAGGGACGAATGCAGGATTGGAGAAATTGGAAAGAGCATGCGGTGAGTGAAGTCGAGGCGGCAGTCAGGCAGGTTTTGGAAGAGCCCGTTCCGGATCCCTTTGAGGAGGATTGGTGTGCCACGTTGACGGCGGGAACTTGCGAGGCGTCACAAGTCTCGTGAGCGTGACGTATTTAGACGCGATTCGCTCTGCACAGGAGAGAGCGTTGCGGGAGGATCCAAGAGTATTTCTGTACGGGCAAGACATTGGAAGGTTTGGGGGTGCTTTTAAAGCGACCAAGAATCTGGCTGAAAAATTTCCCGGGAGGGTGATGGATTCCCCTATTTCTGAAGATGCGATGGTAGGAATGGCGGTGGGAGCGGCGATGGAGGGGATGAGGCCCATTGTCGAAATGCAGTTTGCAGATTTTTCGACTGTGGGCCTGAATCAGATGCTCAACCATGCGGCCACGACCTACTGGCGGACGGGGAAGCCGTGTCCGATGGTTTTGCGATTGCCATCGGGAGGAACGCCGGGAAGTGGTCCGTTCCACAGTCAATCAATGGAAGCGATCTACTGTCACTATCCAGGAATTGTAGTGATGACGCCTGCGACGGTTGAAGATGCTTACACAATGCTTTTAGAGGCGATTGAGATGGCTGATCCTGTTGTTTTCTGTGAGCACAAGCTGCTGTACTACCATTTGAAGTCGGAAGCTTTGCCCGAAAGTGCGGTTCCCGCGTTTCGGGCTCGTGTGGTCCGTGCGGGGCGTGACATCACGTGTGTGACGTATAGTGCGATGGTGCATGAGGCGGTGGTGGCAGCAGAGGAGTTAGCTGAGGAGGGGTATGAAGTGGAAGTGGTAGATTTAAGAACGGTGAAACCGCTAGATACGGACACCATTTTAGCGAGCGTGGCTCGAACGGGTAGGTTGTTGGCTGTGGGTGAGTCGTGGCCGTGGGGTGGCGCTTCGGCTGAGGTGGTGGCGCGGGTGGCTTCGGAGGGTTTTGAGTTGTTGGATGCGCCGCCCAAGAGATTGAATGCGAAGGACACGCCGATCCCGTATCATCCGAATCTTTGGGCGGCCCATCGACCTACTGCAGTACGAATCGCGGCGGGCCTTAGGGAGGTGCTGAGATATTGATATTACGGCTGGAACTGCAAGCAGTGCCAGCGACCGAGGCGACCGCGTCGTTTAAGTTTCCATCCTAATCTTCTGGCTAAACTGAAAATGCTATTTTCTTGGCCTTGAAGAATTCCGGAAAGAATGAGGGTAGTTCCAGCTTTGCGGTGTTTTTCTAGGCGAGGTAAAAGATGAATAAGAAGGGAATCGTAGAGATTGGCGACAATCAAATCTGCTTTTGGTAAAGAAGCGCGAAGAGCGTCCTTGATTTGAAATTGAAGCCGAGAAGTTAGTCGATTCACCTTAGCGTTGCGTTGGGCTTCTTGAATGGCGGTGGGATCAAGATCCCAACCGAGTGCTTGCACACCGAGCTTTGCACAGGCGAGAGCAAGAATTCCCGACCCACAACCCAGATCCAGTACCGTTGGGTTCGATTTTGGATGATCTAAGAGGAATTGGGTAAGATAGCGCAGGCAGAGATGAGTTGTAGCGTGTTCTCCAGAGCCAAAAGCGGGACCTGCGCGAATCTTGAGTCGGGGAATCGATCGATCCTTGGAGGATACGATTCGGTGATCACTGGTGATAAGGAGTCGTTGACCGATGCGGAGTTGAAAAGGAGAAGACGAGCGGAGGGTGATTTTCCGAATTCTTCCTGGATGGATGTTCTGGAGCTTCCGAAGGGGAAGGACTTTTGCGGAGTAAATCTGAAGAACTGCGGGATGGCCGAGGCGCTCGATGAGAGCGTGGGGAAGGTGGGTGGGAATCGTAAGGTGGCGACGGCTTTCCAGAACGTACATCGTGGGGTTAGGTCGGTTCCGGCTGTTTCATTTCCTGGCGGAGTCTTAACTGGCCACAGGCGGCATCGATGTCATGGCCTTTTTCGCGGCGGATCGTGGCTCGCACGCCGGCTTTAAGAAGGGTGCGACAGAAAAGGTGGATCGCTTCCTCGGAGGGACGTTCGTAGGGGAGACCTTCGACTTTGTTGTAGGGGATTAGGTTCACCTTTGCGAAAAGACGGCGGGCATGTTGGGCAAGAAGGGTGGCTTGTTCCGGAGAATCGTTGATTCCTGCCAGGAGAATATATTCGAAGAAGATCTGTTTCTTTTTGGCACGGACAAAAACGTCACAGGCTTCGAGGAGTCGGTCGAGGGGGTAGCGTTTGTTGACCGGCATAATTTTGTCGCGGATAGCATCGCTGGCGGCATGGAGGGAGAGGGCGAGACGAAACTGGAGCGGGTGATAGGCGAGCTCCTCTATTTGAGGTGCCAGTCCGCTCGTTGAGATTGTTACGTGACGAGCTCCCATGCCCAAGTTGGATGGAGAGATGAGAAGATCGAGGGCGGGAAGAAGATTTGGAAGATTCGCGAGAGGTTCGCCCATCCCCATAAAAACAAGATTATCGGGTCGACGACCTGCGATGCGTGAAGCTTCGAGAACTTGCCCGATGATTTCGGCGGTGGTGAGATTGCGGCGCCATCCATCGATTCCGCTTGCGCAAAATCTGCATCCGTATGCGCAACCGACTTGGCTAGAGACGCAGAGGGTGAGGCGAGAGCTGCGGTTGCCTTCTTGCCCTTGTGTCGCGGGTATAAGCACAGATTCCACATAGGAGCCGTCGCCCAATTTCCAGAGAAACTTTCGCGTGGTGTCCTCAGATCCTTGAATGGTAACGGGCTCTGCGGCTCGGAGGCGAAACCGGGAGGCAAGAGAGGTTCGCAGAGGAAGAGAGAGGTCGGTCATTTCGTCGTATGAGGAGACGAAGCGTTGGAGAACCCACGTGCGAATCTGTTTCTCTCGATAGGGTTGATCGGGGGGGAGATCCCAAGCTGAAACAGGTTGATCGAGAAGAAGAGGGAGTGTGTTCATTTATCTCGTCTGTTGAAGAGATGGACTAACGACCCCGAAGCTTAACGGGCTCCACGCCCAAAGAGGACGGCAGGGATGGTGCGAAGGAGAATCTGGAAATCTAGGAGGAGGGACCACTGGTCTATGTATTCGAGGTCGAGTTGTACCCAGTCTGAAAAATCGTTCACGTCGTTTCGACCTGAGATTTGCCAAAGACATGTCATACCCGGTAGCACGCTGAGGCGTCGTCGTTGTGCATTAGCAGTCATCGCGATGGTTTCATAGGTGGGTAAGGGGCGTGGGCCGACGAGGCTCATCTGGCCAAAAAAGACATTAAAAAGCTGAGGAAGTTCATCCAAGGATGTGAATCTTAGAAAAGCACCCACCCGAGTCACGCGGGGGTCATTTTTAATCTTGAAAACAGGGCCGCTCATCTCGTTGAGGGCTTTGAGTTCAGCTTGGCGCATCTCCGCATCGCTGACCATGGTGCGAAACTTGAACATCGTGAAAGGTGCGCCATGACGACCGCTCCGTTTCTGTTTAAAAATGGCGGGTCCAGCAGACTCCCGGCGAATGGCCGCCCAAATCAGAAGAAAAACTGGTGAAAGGAGGGTAATCATGAGGCCACTTGCAAGACGGTCGAAGATCACTTTTAGGATGGATTGCCAAGGACCCGCTTGAGTGTTTCGGAAGACGAGAAGGTTCTGATCCAGAATTTCTTCGAAGTGGGCTTGCGCGATCTTGGTTCCAACAAAGTGGGTACTGAGCCAGGCCTCTACGCCCTCTTCCTCACAGGCTTGGATGGCTAGGCTAGACCACGCAAGATTATGGGATTCAACTTCAAATAGTACGATCCCTGCCGATTCATCGTGAAGGGTTTGGATGAAATCCGGCATAGAAGTCTTGGCAGGATTTAGGTGACGCGCGATGCGAATTCCCGATCCAGACTCAGCGAGAAGGTCGGGCCAGCGGCGGGTTGAGAATTCGGTATCGGAAACCAAAATGAGATTTATAGATGATTCGGCTTTCGTTTTACGAATTTGTCGGAGTTTATGGACAAGGGCCTGCCTCAGATTGAGTAGACCAGTCAAGATGGGCACGAAAAAGAGAAAGACCAAGCGACTGGGGCTCTCTTTGAAGAAAAAGATCAGAGAAACAGCTAGAAGGAAAAGTATGAGTGCGACCTCCAGAAGAGAGGCGAGTCGGTTGGCGGGATTAATGGCGAGGTGGCGATAGAAGCCGCGTCTTTCGAGCACAATTGGGGTGGCAAAGCCCATCAGGATGGCATATGGGAGATAGACCAAAATCTGACCAATCTCACGAGACTCCAACGGAAAGGCAGTAGGCAGGATTTCGACTCGAACCCAGTAGGCAAGAAACATAGCAAAAAAAGCTAAAACACCGTCCATAATTTGGAGTGCGACTCGGGAGTGACGATGGTTGCTCAGGAGCATGATTTTCTTATTCTGCACAACCCTTAAGGAATCGCCAAGAGCTAGGGAGGGTGCGGATGAGATCCGTCGCTAGGGTAGAGGGCCCACCGGCTTCAAGTGCCTGATCGGATGCAAGTCCATGCCAACAAACCGCGATGCGGGCGGCGTCGAAGGGTGGGTATCCTAGTGCAAGCAACCCACCAAGAAGACCTGCGAGGAGATCGCCCATCCCCGCCGTGGATTGGGCAGGTCCGCCCGTCGAGTTAAAGCTGAGAGGGTGATCCTTGGTCGCGACAAGAGAGTGGGGGCCCTTTGCGACGAGGAGTGTGTTGGGAAAACTTTTCAACCAGAGTTGTGTTGCGTCGGCCCGGTCCTGTATGGGATTGCCAAGAAGACGCGCCAGTTCGCCAGCGTGAGGGGTCAAAAGCAGTGGGGCTGTGGCGGAGGAGATCATTTTGGAATCGCGGGCAAGAATTTCCAATGCACCTGCGTCTAGGACGATAGGCACTTTGGATTGAGGAATGAGCTGGGTAAGAAACGCATGCAAAGCAGTGGAGGGGGGAAGTCCGGGACCCACGATTAGAGTGGATGCCCCTTGCAAGAATTCTTGAATGGGTGGTGCTTCGTTTGAGTTGAGTGGATGAAGAAGTAGTTCCGGTAAAGAGGTAGCTAAGGCCGGGGTTAAGGAGCGGTCGGTAAAAAGGCGGACATATCCAACTCCTGATCGTAAAGCTCCTAAGGAGGTCAGAGTGGCGGCTCCAGGAAACTCCGGAGAGCCAGCCCATAGATGAACCACCCCAGCGGAGCGTTTATGAAGAGTGGAGGGACGAGATCGAAGAATGGAATAGGCCTCTTGAGGAAGAAAAAAATCGACCGATGATTTGGGGGCTGGTGTTTTGAATTCGATGGGAACCCCCCTGAGTTGGCCGACGTGTGGTAGGGCAGAGTCTTTGAGACAACCTGATTTGACGGAGCCAAGTGCGAGTGTGAGATCGGCGGGGAAGATTGCACCCGGAGTAGCACCTGTAGTGGGATTTAGACCGCTAGGTAGATCAAGGGCTACGTAGAGGTCGGAGTTGCGCTTTTCGTTGGAAATCCAGTTAAGGATAGCGGCCTCTGCAGGACGTGGGGGAGGAGTTGATCCTAGACCTAGCAGACCGTCGATAACGAGTCGGGGAGCTTTTGTTTTAAGAAAACGGGAGGATTTTGCGGGCCAGATCAGGGCTTTTTTCCAGTGCTTGGGTTTGACTCGAGAATCGGGATGGGTGCGACGGGTTGGATTACGGGACAAGAGAAAATCGACCTCCCATCCAAGCTCTTTGAGTTCGAGTCCCAGCAGAAGAGCATCATCCCCGTTGTGGCCGGCTCCCACGAGGATGAGGGCGATGGAGGGCTTAGGTAGGAATGGTTGAAGTTCGCGTAGGGCACCTGATACAGCCTGACGCATTAGATCTTTCATTCGCGCTCCCCCTTGAAGGCTTTTCTCCTCCCAAGAACGGGCGATTTGGGGTGGCAGGACAATCATGGGCCAAGGAGAAGGACTGTAGCAGCCGAGTGGGTACGGGTATGAGTTAAGGTTACGAGAGAGCGGGTTACTCCTCGGTTTGTTGCAAGTTGGGCGCCTTGGCTGTGGAAGCGAAGGAGAGGTTCTCCGTGGGGTTGGCGCTCGATTTCCATTCCTAGCCAAGGCAAGGATTGGCCAATTCCAGTCCCAAAAGCTTTGGAAGCGGCTTCCTTAGCGGCAAATCGTGCGGCGAGTGGGACGGCAGGGCGGGATTGAGAGCGGGCATACTCGATTTCGGCAGGGTGGAAAATCTTTTGGAGGAAACGATCTCCATATCGATTGAGGGACTCCTCGATGCGATCAATTTCCACTAGATCCATTCCAAGGCCGAGGATTCTTTCGGGGTTCATTGTTTTGTTATGGCGAAAAGAAAGTCTCGGACACTTTGTTCGAGACCAACGTTGATGGCGTGGGAAACCAAGGAGTGTCCGATGTTCAGTGTATGGAGGTGGGGAACTGAGAGAAGATCTGGCAGATTCGAAAGGCGAAGACCATGGCCAGCGTTGAGTTGGATTTTCAGGCAGTAGGCCTGCTCTGCGGCAGATCTGAGTTGGTCTAAGGCGGCAAGTCGATCCGCTAGAGTAGCGTCGGCAAACCGACCCGTGTGAAGTTCGATGACCGGGGCTTGGAGTGTGGCGGCTGCATCGATTTGGCGTGGGTCGGGATCGAGAAAGAGGCTCGTGACTATCTTGGCTTGGGTGAGTTTTTGGATGATGGGATGAAGAGTTTGAATTTGGTTTGCGGCGTTGAGTCCGCCCTCGGTGGTGACTTCGGTTCGATTTTCGGGGACAAGGCAGACTTCGGCAGGTTGGAGACGGAGGGCGAACTGAAGCATCGCGGGGGTAGGAGCCATTTCGAGGTTGAGCTTTTCGCGGCACTCACGACCGAGGCGCAGGACATCATCGTCTTGAATGTGGCGACGGTCCTCGCGTAAGTGGACGGTGATGGAGTGGGCTCCAGCGGACAGGCAGGTACGGGCGAGAGAAACAGGATCGGGCTCTGGGATTACACCTGGAATCGGGACGCGGTACCTCGCCTGACGAAGGGTGGCGAGGTGATCAATGTTGACGCCGAGTCGAATCACATCCTTATCCTATCGTAAATAACGAGCTGAGTTGAGTATTTTTGAGTTGGTAAAAAGATTATTTATACGAGGGTTTATTGGTTCTGCTGTAGACCGTGTTGTCCGCTCGCAATCCGTTGAATCCATATCCGTCCGAGTGAACATCCGAGGCGTCCCAAGCCAACGTTAAACGACGAAAAGGTATTTCAAATGTTCCGTTCCGACCATAAATGGTGGCCGTCCCCGGAGCGGCCTCTTCATCTGAGGAGAACGGTAGGTACTCATAGCTATTCGTATATTTTCGGTAGTAGCTTTCTTTGCTGTGAAGATCTGCCGGGCAAGCAAGCACCTTCGCAGTTAGCCCGTATGGGCCTAACGCGCCGAGGAGGTTTGTCGCACCTTCATTCGTGAAGACTTGCTCACCCCATGGATTGTTAATGCTTGGGAATTTATTTCCGTTGTCAGGAACGTAGAGCCAAACGGCAGTGCCGATTTGGCGTAGGTTGGATTGGCAGGCGGTAGTTTCTGCCTTCGCTCGCACTCTTTGGAGAGAGGGGGAGATCATACCGCCTAACATTGCAATGATGGTGATGACCGCTAGGAGTTCGACCAGCGTAAACCCATTCATGGGATGAATGGGTTGTGGGATGGGGTTATCCACCCTTTTGGGTTGAACGTCTTTGCACATATCGATTGTAGCGTTGGGATCGTTGTTCGGGGCTCATTTTGCGCATGGCACGAGAGAATCCCTCGCCTGCACGTTCGGCCCGTGCGGGATCATTCATAATTTCCTGCCTTTTTTTGTCCCTCTCGTCCTCAGTCGTTAATGAAGACCATTCCCGGTATTGGCGGACTGATTCTTGGGCGGCTTGTCGGGCGTCTCCTTGTTCGGATGAGGGAAGGTAACGAATCCGGGATTCGAGGCGGGTGAGAAGAGCGTCGGGAGGAAGAGGGGTAGGTTCTGTCCAGCGGAGAGTGCCGCGGTTTGCCTCTTGGGTGGATGGGGGAGTCCCGGGGCCATCTCGTTCGGAGCGAGCTGGAAGAACGTAGACAAGTTGAGCTTCGCCGCCTGCGCTTTTAGCTAATTTGGGAATCGAGGACGAGAGGGGCCCCTCTGAGGGAGTTTTTTTCAAAGTGGGGTTCCAGGATTGAGGAATGACGAGTCGAACTTCCGTGGTTTGCGCGGCATGTTCGAGAAGGGGTAGGAGTTGAAGGGGGAGTTGGGGAGATGGGCTCCAGACCTGTTCTCTGGGGTCTCGGTCGATCGGAAGGGAGCCAGTGGTGCCACGAAAAAGCCAAGGCGTTCGGTACTCGATTGAGAGAGTGCCTGAATCAGCTTTTGGGTTGAGAAGAGTGGAGAGGATATTTGTCATGGAGGCGGTGTCTGGAGCGAGGAGTATAGCGAGGGATCCGCGGGTTTCGGTTGCGGCTTGGATAGCCTCAAGAGCTTCGACCACAGGGACGCGGCGGACTTGGATGGTTATTGGAGTGTTTAAATCGATATCGGTGATGATTTTGAGTTTGGATTGGCTGGTGAAGGATCGCAGGACGGAGGAGAGAGGTTTTTTGTCAAAAACTAGCGTTATGGTGCCCCAGCCCTGAGCGATCCAAAGCCCGAGCCATATGATGGCGAGAATACCCACAAGAGAGAGGAGAAGTTTGGCGCGGTTCACAGGCTCAAAAGAGATATTACAGCACAAACGGCGGGTGGAAAGAGTTGAAGAGAGATAAAAGTTGTTCCCAAGGAAGGCACAGGGATGGGAGGGTGGGATTGCCTGCGCTTGTCGGCTTTTCATATGATTTAGGAGTATGTCGGAAAATAGTTCGGTGCCGTCGGTGCTCACGAAAGAGATGTTGCTCGAAATCGGGGGATGGAGGGCGATGCAGGAGGGGCGTTCGCTGTGGGAAGCGGGCAAGGTCATGTCCGTGGATTGGGTGGATCCGATGCTTGGGGGTGTGGTGCAGGCGGGCACAGGGACCGTGAATGCGCGACTGAAATTAGGGAAGAGACTTTCGGATGTAGAGAATCTGTGCAGCTGCCGTCAGGCGCGGGAGTACGGGACGGTATGTCCTCATGTCATCGCCCTGAGTTTAAAATATTTGGAAAAAAATGGTAAGGCTGCGGGTGGGCCAGTCCATCGACCAAATGGAGCTGTTGCTGGGCCTGTTGCGGCGGCGGCACGAGCCGTGGCGCCGCGATTCCCGCGTGTATTGGGGCAGTTGGCGGGCAAAGGATCGAAGCCTCTTTCCTTGGAAGTGCATCTTCCTTTGGAACTGGGCAAGGCGTGGAGGGCAGGAAAGATCCCACTTACGGTTGAGGCCTCGGTGGATGGTGGACCGACAAAAAGTTTGGATGCGGTATCGATCGAGAAGGTGGAGCCTTATATTGTGGATGAGTCGGATGCAGTGCTTCTCTCGATGCTGGAAAAAATGGATGGAGCGTCGGTTCATGGAGAGGCTGAGTTAAGTGCATCGGACCGAGATTTATTTTTTCCGATTCTTTTAGGGCACCCCAGAGTTTTTGTGGGCCGAAAGAAACATTTGATTGTATCGCGTGCGCTGGAGGGAACACGGTTGAAGGCGGAACTTGATCAAGAGGGTGTTTTGCATATGGAGTTAGAGGAAGCACCTCCTGGGCCTCCGGGAAGTGAGGTTTTTGAAGGGAGCCAAGGGCGATGGCGTTTTGCAGGCGATCATCTGGAGCTGTTGGATAGTCTGCCTGCTGCGTACGAGGGTTTGAGGAAGGGTGGGAGGTCGGTTTCACGTGAAGGAATGGCGACTTTTTTGCAAAGGGAGATGCCCCTCTTAGAGCGTCATGTGCGAGTGGAAGCTGGGGAGAGGTTGCGGGGGCTGCAATTTGATACGGTAGCTCCCAAGATTCGAGTGGAGTTGGATGGACTCCTTTCTGGCATCAGTTGTCAACTGGAGGCCGTCTATGGAAAGGAGTCCCATATTTTAACGGGGATGCCTGGGCAGAATGAAGGAATGGATGCGTGGATGCCGGATGGCGCAGATCCGAAGAGATATCGGGTCCGGGGTCGGGCGATGGAGCGAACGGCGCAACGGGAGCTGTTAGCAGCAGGTTTTCTACCCGGACAGCGTGCGGCGGAGCGGTACACTTTGGCAGGAGAGGGAAAGGTGGGGGCATTCTTGGCTAATATTTTGCCCCGTTGGAGGCAGAAGTGGGAGGTGAAGGTCACGCCGAGGATGGAGTCGTTGCTGAGCCGATGTGATTACGTGGCGCCTGAGGTGACATTAAAGGATACGGGTGGGTCTTGGTTGACAGTGGAGGTGGATTTTCGATCCGGGGCAGGAAGCAGTGCACTTTCTCCAGCTGAGGTGCAAAGACTTCTTCAAACGGGGCAGAGCCACCATCGTCTTGCGGGAGGACGAATCGCTCTGGTGCCCACGGATGATGTGGCCGAGTTTCAGGAGGTTTTGAAGGACTGTCAGGTTCGAAACGACGGCACGCGATACAAGTTGGAGAAGAGGTTCCGTGGATATTTCGGGGAGGCGATTCGGGGCACGGGTTGGGTCGTCAGTGGTAAATCCAATTGGAAACCTCCAGCTGAGGTGATTGCGTATGAAGAGGCCAAACTTCCCGACCGACTGGAGAATATTGTGCGACCTTATCAGAGGGAGGGAATCGGCTGGTTGCTTTACTTGGCAAAGAATCATTTTGGTGGGGTGTTGGCGGATGAGATGGGATTAGGAAAAACTTTGCAGACATTGGCGTTCCTTGAGCTTCGGAGAGCACAAAATAAGACGAAGTTACCTGGCTTGGTGATTTGCCCGACGAGCCTGGTCATGAACTGGGTGGACGAGGCAAAGAAGTTTGCCCCTAGCCTGAAAGTGTTGGCCTTGCATGGAGCTGGAAGAAAAACCCTGCTCAATAAAATTCCAGATCACGACCTAGTCGTCACTAGTTATGCGCTTCTGCGGAGGGATATTGCGGAGTATGAGAAACTGGAGTTCGACGCAGTGATTCTCGATGAAGCGCAAAATATCAAGAACCGAACCAGCCAGACGGCGGTGTCGGTAAAGAAGCTGGTGAGTGAGCATCGGATGGTTCTGACAGGAACTCCCTTGGAGAATTCCCTGTTAGATCTGTGGTCGATCTACGATTTCTTGATGCCTGGATATCTGGGAACAGCAACGGACTTCCGAGATCGTTATGAGATTCCTGTAGCCAAGTTGGGTGACGAAAAAGCGCAGCAGAGGTTGCGTCATCGAGTCAGGCCATTTCTTCTGCGTAGAACCAAAGCAGAAGTGGCCAAGGACCTGCCCGCCAAGATTGAGCAGATTGCGTACTGTGAACTCACGGACGAGCAGAAAGGGGTGTATCAGCAGATTTTGGAAGAGGGGCGAAAGCAGGTCAGCGAACTTTCGGGCAAGGCGTCGGGTGGGCGCGATCGGATTGCTGTTCTTACCGTGCTGATGCGGTTGCGACAGGCGTGCTGTCACTTGGGTTTGTTGCCGCATCCTGGAGCAGGAGCAAAAGTGTGGAGCGAACCTTCGGGAAAAATGGAGTACTTTTTAGATCGCTTGGAAGAGGCGATTTCAGGTGGGCATCGAATTCTGGTTTTCAGCCAATTTGTGTCGATGTTAAAGATCGTGCAGGAGGAGCTGCGAAAACGAAAGACCCCTCACTGTTATTTGGACGGAGGAACCTTGGATCGGGCTGGAGAAGTGAATCGGTTTCAGCGAAATCAGGATATTCCTGTTTTCTTGATTAGTTTGAAGGCGGGAGGCACCGGCCTGAATTTAACGGGGGCGGATACGGTGATCCACTTTGATCCTTGGTGGAATCCTGCTGTAGAGGATCAAGCGACGGCTCGGGCGCACCGGATCGGACAGAACAAGATCGTCAGCTCGTACAAGCTGATTGCTAGGGACACGGTGGAGGAAAAGATTGTACGGCTACAGGAGAGGAAAAAAGAGCTGTTCCGAGGAACATTGGTCAGCGAGGAGGACTTTGTCCGAGGGTTAGATTGGGCGGAGTTACAGGAGCTGCTTAACTAGGTCGTCCTATTCGGATCCCAACACGATATCTAGTTCAACTTCGGCATGCGTTCGGTGGATTTACTCTTGCTGATTACCAAGCGCTTTTACTTAGACGACGGAGCAGAACATCCACGGGGCCGGCGGATTCGCTAAAGGATTCCTGCGTTAAGGAGTTAACTCCTCAGCGACGGGGTTGGTCAGCGAACCGATCTTTTCAATTTCAATGGTGACCTGATCCCCTGGCCGCAGCCAGCGGGGAGGAGTGCTGGCCATGCCCACCCCGTGGGGAGTGCCGGTCAGGATGACCGTTCCAGCTGGCAGAGTGGTACTGCCACTGAGGAATTCGATGATTTGGGCAACGGTGAAGATCATGTCGTTCGTGCACCAGTCTTGGACGGCTTCGCGGTTGAGTAGAGTACGAATCTTGAGATTCTGAGGATCGGGGATTTCGTCGGTTGTGACGAGGTAGGGGCCGAGAGGGCAGAAAGTATCGAAGGTCTTTCCGCGACACCATTGGCCGCCGCCGGCGTTTTTCTGCCAGTCGCGAGCGCTGACATCATTCGCACATGTGTAGCCCGCCACATAGTCGAAAGCTTTGGAGGCGGAAATGTTTTTACAATCACGCCCGATGACGACAGCGAGTTCGCATTCGTAGTCGACGCGGTCGCTACGGAGGTGACGTGGGAGAAGGATGGGATCTTCTGGATTCTGGAGAGAGGAGATGCTTTTGATGAAAAGAACGGGATATTCAGGAAACTTTGAGCCCATTTCCGTGGCATGACGTCGGTAGTTTAGTCCGATGGCAAGAATCTGAATCGGAGCCAAGGGAGCGAGAAGTTTTTTGACTTCGGCTTTTTTTCCCGTGGATTGAAAGCCGTTAAGCAGGTCGCCTTTTAATAGAAGGGCGGTGCCGTCTGCTTCCAGTTCAGAATGGATGATTCGATCTTGGGGATCGAGATGACGGATGATTTTCACAGATCAGGAGTCCGATGGAGGAGGTTGTAAACGTGCACCGTAGAGGACTTGAACCTCTGACCTCCACCGTGTCAAGGTGGCGCTCTACCACTAAGCTAACGGTGCGGTAGTCGTGTAACCCTATCACGGGTCGGGGATTTGGGGGAGACAGAAAATCCGGCCTAGTGACGGTGGCTTTTCGATTTTGGGCGGACAAAGCGGGCCTGAAAGGAGATGTGGCGGGTTTCGGGGAGAATGAATTTTTTCAACTCTAGATCAATCCAGGGGATGGGAAATGCGGCGAAGGCAGACTCCGCAAGGTCGTCGGCTAGCGTTTCGATTAGTTTACGCTCTTTTTGAAGGGCGGTTCTTTGCAGGAGTTGGCTGAGGTCGTAGTAGTTGACGGTATGTACGAGGTTATCGGTTTCGGCGGCTTTTTTTAGATTGGGGACGGGAAAAACGGCTGTGCAGAGAATTCTTTGGGGTTTTGCACGTTCTTCTGGGGGCACTCCTAAATGGCAAGTGACCTCAAGATCGACGATGGAGATTATAGGAATCATAAATGGTTTCTCAAAATTAGGTTCAACATAATAACCTATGGGGATAGACCAAAGGAGTCGACCTACGAAAAAACAAAAAAGTCATATTTGAGTATTGGTTTAGAAAACTGATTCTGGATAGTAAAACATGTTAGTTTCTCTGTAATTAGACTTGAGACATGGAACTACTGGCGACAACTTTAAAAATACCTTATGAAAAGTTCCACTTGTCTTATCGGAACGCTGAGTTGCTTTATTTTCGCCTCCTTGCCAAGTCGTGCCGAATCTGTCGCGCCAGCAACCCCTGAAGCGGCGGCTGAGTGGGCGCGGACCCTGCCAATGAACGCGCGAATGCAGGCGTTGCATGGAATTGTAGCAGGCTGGGCTGAGATGGATCCTGTTGCCGCGGCCATGTGGTCCAAAAATCTACGTGAGGATGAGGGGTGGGTTTTCTCGTCCATCGCTCGTGCTTGGGTGGTGAAAGATCCCCTGGCGGCTTCCTCTTGGGTTTTGGAGATGCCGGAGGGCCCTCAGAGGATCCAGTCTCTGGATAGCTTAGGGCAAGCTTGGGGGGCTAAGAGTCGGAGCGATGCAATGGCTTGGGCGGAGAAAATTCAATCTGAACCTGATCGACGGGCTGCATTAGGAGGGGTTCTTCAATCGTGGGCGATGGAGGACTGTTCTCCTGCTCTTAAGTATGCTGAGGGACAAACTGACCAAAAAACTAAGGAAGAGCTTCTAGGTAAAGTTTTATATGGCTGGTGTTTTAGGGATCGGCCATCAGCGGAGAAGTGGGTGAAGGAACTACCCGAGGGAGAGTTTAAAAAAGCGATGGAGAATTCGATGGGCCGTGCACCCATAGTTCGACGAAGGGTAGGTAGCTCGAGCGCAAAGAGTAGGGAAGAAAAGATTAAGGTTGGGCAAGAGGCGCCGCTTTTTGAGGTTAAAACTGTTGACGGGAAAGAGGTGAAACTCGCTGATTTCAAAGGGAAATATGTTCTGCTGGATTTTTGGGCAACCTGGTGTGGGCCCTGTGTGGGAGAAACACCTAATCTAAAGGCTGTCTTCGAAAAATACGGTAAGAGGGAGGATTTTGCGATGATCGGTCTATCTCTCGATAAGGAGGTAGAAAAGCCGATGACATATGCCAAGCAGAATGGTTGTGAGTGGGTTGATGGATTTCTTGGAGACTGGGGAAAGGATGAGGTGACAAAAAAATATGGAGTTAGTGGGATTCCTTCTATTTGGTTAATTGGTCCGGACGGAAAGGTTGTGGCAAGTCGTTTGCGCGGGGATGGGATTATGCAGGCGGTTAGTTCGGCTTTGGATCAGAAGAAGTAACTGCAGTTGGTCGACGGGCGAGGACGAAGACCAGAAACGCAATTTCGAGAAGGGCGAAAGCTCCGACATAGAGTTGCCCGCCATTGCCGAAGCCGTAGCTGTGGAGGCCTCGTCCAAGAACGAAGTTTACGCCATACCAAGCCATAAGAATGGTGAGGAACGAGGCGATGGATCCGATGGCGAGCCCGTAGCCGCCCCACCAGCCCCCGAGTCGGCCGTGGAGTAGAATGATGTAGGCCATGAGGGCGATCAGGGCCCAAGTTTCCTTGGGATCCCAGTCCCAGAACCGACCCCAAGAGTAGTTGGCCCAAACGCCGCCCAGAATGACGCCGACGGCTAGCAGAAGAACACCGATTTGAAGGCATCGGTACAGGTGAAGAACCCAAGAGTCATCGGCAGAGGGGAGTTTGTTAATGCGGATCGAGCGGATTACAAGAAAGTGGGCTAGGGCAGTCGCCAGGGCAAAGGCACCGTAGCTGAGGGTGATGGTGAGGACGTGGATGGTGAGCCAGAAGTTACTTCGAAGAACGGGAACGAGCGGGTTGAGGGCGGGATCGAGGACGGCGGGTTGAAGGTCGGACGCGACGAGGGCCAGGATAATGACAGGTGAGGCGGCGAGGAGATAAATGGTGGAGTGGTGACGAGCGGTGAAAATGACAGCGAATAGACCTGCCCCGAAAGCAACCCAGAGAATACTTTCGTACATGTTGGTGACAGGAGGTCGGCCTGCAATCCAGATACGAATCGCAAATCCGATGACCAAAAGAGAAAGGCCGACCCAAGCCAAGAGAGTCCCGAGGGATAGAAGGCGAGGGTTTTTATTTTGGCCCACGGCAAGCAGGACAATTGATGAGAGAAGCCAAGCGATCCAAGATAGGCGGAAGGGATGGAATTTTAGATAGGCGACTTCGATCTGGATTTTTGCACGTGAAAAAGCTGAGCTGTTCTGTTTTTCCAGAAGTTCGGATAGGGGGATTGGAAGTTGGGGGGAGGACCACGGGGCGTTTTCAAGGGATGGGGTGGCGGGTGGGATGACACGAAGGGCATCTCCCGAAACAAGGGAGGAGAAGAGGCGTAGGCGGAGGGAAACGGTTTGCGCGGCGTTAGCGAGGGGAGGAATCTCTGCTTGGGGGCCAGCGGCGCGGGCGGTTTCAGCTTGGCGGGTGAGTTCTGCGAGTTGGGGTTGGGTGACCAAGATGCGGGGCGAGAAGTGGCGGGTGGAGGGTGCAAGATTTAGTGTTTTTCGAAGAGCGGGGTCTTCGACAAGGATGATGGGCTCATTTTCCCATCCGGCGGGTTTCTGCCAAAGGGAGAGGATGAGTTGTCGGGCGCCGACTTTGCCATGGTCAGGCAGAGAGATGGAGGTGCGACCTGTGAGGGATGCGGTGAGTTCTTGGGCAAAAGAGAGGAAGGGCTTGATCCTGCCCCGATGTTGAAGGACGAGAGTGTCGTAAGCAGAGTCATTTTCAGCCAGCGATGCTGGGTCTTTGGAAACAGCTAGAACCGAGGTCAGGCTGAGACCGAAAAAAAGTAGAGAGAGGAGTCGGATCATAGGTCAGGTGCGTGGGGTAGGTTCCCTACGAAGGTAGAACATAGAGAAGATACCCGCGACCATAAGAAGGGAGCCGCTCCATTTTAAAAACCAGCCTGGGTCGTGAAGAACTTGCAGAGTGGTGCGGTTGAGGTTTTGAGGGTCCCAGCCTGCTTGGGAGAATTTGTAGGAGAGACCTGTGATTTGCGGCAAGAGACCTGGTGGATAGGTCGCGGGGTGGTTCATTTCTAGCTGAGCGGGGATTTCGAGTTTCTTTTTCTCGTCGGTGAAGGTGACTGAGGCGAGGAAGTTGGCGGGCTCATCGGTTCCGGGGTCGCGGGGAACATCAAAGGAGTCAAGACGGATGGAGAAGGGAAGATTTTGAAGCTCGAGTCCAAAGCCGATGCGGGAAGCGGAAACTCCGCTCGTCAGGACGGCGGAGGTGCCAGAGGCGATCCAGCGTGCAGGGCCAACGGTTCCGTCAGGGGAGCGGAGATGGGCGTGGAGCGCGGGGCGACCTGGGGTGGTCTCCTGTTTTTGGGAGGGGAGGGTGATTGTTTCGAGATGTGCGTGAGGTTCGAATGAAACCAGGCGAACGGACCAACCTTTCCAGCCTGGGGAGAAGCTTTTGGAAAGTTGAACGGAGCCGCGGTTGGGTGGGGTTGAGGGGGATTCACCTAGAAATAGGAGGGAGTCAGGAGTGGGGCCTGGGGCAAGAGTGAGGCGGGCTGGGGTGGTGTCAGGTAGAGAGCCTTCGAGCATAACGAGGACAGCGGGGTTGATGGGTTGATCGCCTTCTGTAGTAGGTTGCCCATCACGCAGGATCATGTTGGGCCAGTATCGGGCGACGAGGATTTTTGTGCCTGAGAAGTCTTCGAGGGTACGGTTAAGAAGGTCGGTCAATCGGTAGATTTCGCCTGAACCGTCGGGGCGCAGGATTTCGAGTTCGAGGGGGTCGCCCGAGTTTCGGGAGCCGAGGAAAAAGCGGAAACCGCTGGGGGTGCCTGTGGTGTTGTGGAGGATGGGTTGAGCAGGATCCCGTGCGAGAATCATCTGGGTCTCGCGGAATGTGGGAGTGACAGAGGGTTGGGAGGTGGAGGGAAGTTTAGGGAGAAATTCGACCATTGCTTGGGGGCTTAGATTAGCTCGGGAATCGGAGGGAGAATTAAGAATGAGTGAGAGGCTGATGGGTTCGGAGCCGAATGGGCCTGTCAATTCGACGGTAATGCCTGGGTTGGGGGAAGCGGGGTCGGGCTGAAGATGGGTTTGCTCTATGGAGCGGGGGGTGTAACCGTCGATGACGAGTTGAACATCAGAGCTGGGAAGAGGTAGAAGGCGGGGTCGATCGGGTCGAGGGGTGCGAACTTCGGGGTCAAACGGGGTTGAGAAAAGTTGGCCTGTGGCGGGGCTTTCGACGGTCAGTCGGGGACGATCGAGGAGAACTTGTTTAGCGGGTGGGGCTCCGCGGGAAAGGTCGAGAGAACCTTCGAATCCGCGGGCACGACCGATTAAGGCGCCTGCGAGAAGAATGATGATGCCAGCGTGGGTGATCACGAATCCGATGTGGTGGCGTTGCCAAGGCCACCGGGTGAGGGTCGAGCAAATGAGGTTAAGGCAAAGAAGAACGAGCCATAGGTTGAACCAAGGGGATCCGTATACGTAAGCGCGCGCCACGCGGGAACTGAACCCGGACTCGAGAAGGGTGGCCGCGATACAAACTCCTGTGAGAGTGATGAGGAGAAGCATAGCCAGATGGAGAGATCCAAGTGCATAGATCGCCCGCATCATGGGAGGAAGAGAGCGGGGTGAATCATTCTTTTCCTTTGAGAAATCGGTCGAGGGCATCTTTTGAGAATAGGAGGATCTGAGGGAAGAACAAGAGGGGCGGTTTTAGTCACAGGTTATTCTCCGAATCGAGTTTGGGATCGTGAGAAGGGTTGGTCGGGGAATCCGGGAAACGGGAGGATTGGATTATGAGATCTATCGCTCTTTTGCTTTTTGGATGGATATCGGTGAGTTGGGCTGGGGATGAAATTCATCCTGTCCGACTGGGTAAAAAATTTGGATATGTGGATCCATCCGGTGCTGTGGTGGTGGAGGCAAAATTAGATTGGGCTTGGCCGTTTACGGAGGGGCGTGCGGGGGTGCGACAGGGAAGGAATTGGTATCTGATCAGCGAAACTTTTGAGCGAGTCAGTCCGCTTCGGTATGACTGGATTGGACCGTTTTGCGGGGGGCTTGCGCCTGCACGTGAGGGGAAGCTTTGGGGATTTATTAATCGAAACGGAGAGTGGATCGTAAGGCCTTACTATTCTGATGTGCGTCCTTTTAGGGGGGGGGTCGCTGCGGTGCAGTTGGGTGGGCAGCCAAGTTTAGTGGATAAGACGGATTTTTTTGAAGGAGTGGCGGGTGTAGATTTAGCTCCTCCTGTGGGTGATCGAATGGCTCCAGCGGCAGTAGGTGGGAAGTGGGGAGTGATTAGTGATCGTGGAAATTTTATCGTCGAACCCCAATTTACGGATTTAGGAGATGCGCATGAGGGATTCATTCCAGCGAAGTTGGAAACGTTGTGGGGATATGTGGATACCAAAGGCGAGTGGAAAATTTCGCCTCAGTTTTTAAGTGCAAAAGGGTTTCGTGGGGGGTGGGCAAAGGTAAGTGCGGTAAATGGAAAAGACGGATGGGTGAATTTTCAGGGCAAATTTGTGACGGTTCGTCCCGCAGGGGATCTTGTGACAGCCCACGCGCCCTAAGAGACTAAATGTTTATGGATTGCCCTTGTCGGGCAAAGGCGACGGGGATGCGGAATGCCTGTGCGGATGTCTGAAACTCCTTTTCCATGCTGGCCAGCGCCGAGTCGGAGTGGGTGGGGTCAAAGTGGGTGATCAAGAGACGGCGAGCGTGGGCGGCAACCGCTTCGCGCAGGCACAGTTCCGGAGTTCCGTGTCCCCAGCCGACTCTTTTCTTATGTTCTTCTGTTGAGTATTGACCGTCACAGATCAGAAGATCTGTATTCTTTGCGATAGGGATAAGTGGGCTAGGGGAAGAGGACGGGGGTTCATTGTCTGTGGCAAAAACAAACGAGGATTTTTTCTCTGAAGATGAGTCCTCGACTCGGTAGGCGAGGCATCCGCCCGGGTGAGAGACGGCAACAGATTGGATGAGGAGGGAGTCTGATCCAGAGGATAGTTTTAGGGGGTGGTCGGGTTGGATTTCGTGAAAAGTGATCTGGGCACGAAGTTGGGGAAATCCGGCGGGAAAGAAGGGTTCGCTTTGTTGTGCGTGCAGGGATCGTTCGATCAGGTTGCCGGCGTGAGCCCCTGGAAGGCGTGGGGAATAGATGGTGATGTCGATTCCGTCATGAAACGCGGGAGCAAAAAATGGAAACCCTTGAATGTGATCCCAGTGGGAGTGGGTAAAAAGAAAGGTGAAGGAGCGGCGACCTTGGGCGGTCCAGTCGAGTCCTGCTTGCCGGAGACCTGAGCCTGCATCGAGTACAAGGAGGTTATCTTTTCCCCATTCGAGGCTGAGGCAGGTGGTGTCGCCACCGAACTCTTGGGTTGGAATCGATGGAGTGGAAGGAGTGGGGACGCTTCCTCGGGTGCCCCAGAAGTGTAGTTTCATCTTTCTTCTTTCTGGACGGGAAGGTGGCAGGCGAGAAGCAGGATATTTTTGTTTCCGACTCTACGGCGTTCGATCCGTTGAAATCCGTTTTGCATCATTAAGGTGCCCCATCCCCCCATCCCTAGCTCACCCGCTTTACGGCCGGTACCATGTTCGAGATTGAAAGTTTTTCCATGATCCGAGATCTCAAAAATAAGTTCTTCCTTGGAAAGCCGAATTTCCAAGTGAACGGGGCCCGGGCGACTTCCATAGGAGTGGAGGTGAATGTTGGCGAGTGCCTCATCAACTCCACTGAGAATCTTTCCAGAATCAAGGTGGTTAAAGCCCGAGTAGAGGGCCCATCGTTCTGCCAGATTGCGCAAGCCATGTAGCCGAGGCGGCGCGAGTTCAATATCGATCAAGGATTCAGGGGCGGGGGAGGCCTCAGGCACAGGGACACCGTTAATCGTTGGGGATCGGTGCGGGAACGACTTTGTCAGTTTTAAGGATGCTCTCTTCAGATGGGAGACGGGGCACAGGGCCACCCCAAAGGAGGCGCCAAGGCTTGCGTGCAACGGTTCCCATGAAAGTTTTGGCATAGGTCGCGACCACCTTAAAGTTCTCGAGAACATTTTTGAGATCCAAGATGGCCTGACTGATGGCAGAATCATTTTTTGTAAGGAGCTGGTTCACGTCGTCGAGCAGTTCTTTGCCAGAGGCCAAGACTTCATCCAAATTGGCGGAGTGTTTGGAGTACAAAATCGTTCCCGGGGGGAGAGGGGGGCTAATTACGGGACCCGGGTTGAGATTGAGATATTTTTCAGCAAGCACTGTATCGGAAATCACCGACGCAGTTGTTCCGACGCGAAGAATCGGGAGGGGGTGACGAATTTCGACGACGACTCGGATCGAGCATCCCGGGGATTCCTTGGTGCGCTCTTCATCGGTCAGTGGGCGGAGGGAACGGATCCGGCCGGCAATTGTGCCCGCATATCGAACCTGGGCCTGGCGATCGAGTCCGACTGCGCTCGGAAGATCGATGGTCAACAGGGCTTTGGGGCGGTCGAGATCGGTCCCTGAGATAGCCAAGGAGAGGGCGCCCAAGAGTACCAAGCTGCAGAGAATGACTGCTGCAGCGATAAGGAAGTCAGAACGCACTTTTTTCATAATGACAAGCTATCCATTCAGCCCTCTTGGAGCAGATGTTTCAAGTAATCATCTTGTGAAAGGCGGAAGGCAATTGGGCCGTCCGCCTCCCCGCGGACGAACTGCTGCAGGAAAGGGTCGGGGTTGGCTCGGATTTCGTCCGGGGTTCCCTCGGCGATAATCTCTCCTTGGCGGGGTCCGCTTCCCAACATGAGCATATGAGTGGCAATGCGAAAGCAGCTGGTCATATCGTGGCTTACGACTACGGCGGTGACGCCGATCTTGCGAGTGCTATCGAGGGTCAACTGGTCGACCACGGCGGTCATGACAGGGTCGAGTCCAGAGGTGGGTTCGTCACTGAACAGGAGTTCAGGATCGAGAGCGAGGGCGCGGGCGAGGCCGACCCGTTTTCTCATTCCGCCGCTCAATTCGGAAGGTTTAAAATTCTCAAAACCAGTGAGGCCAACAAGTTCGAGCTTCATTTTCACGATCATTTCGATGAGGGACGGGTCGACTTGGCTATGTTCCTGGATTGGGAGGGCAATGTTCTCGCCAACGGTCATCGACTGGAAAAGGGCACCGAATTGAAAGTTCATTCCAAAACGGAGCCGGATCCGATCGAGCTCCTGAGGAGCTGCCTTCGTAATATCCTCCCCGAAAAGGTGGACCGATCCCGAGGTGGGTTTTTGGGCGCCGATGAGAATCCGGAGAAGGGTGGTTTTTCCGCAACCGCTCCCTCCCATAATGACAAAAGTCTCGCCTTTGCGGACTTTGAAATTCAGGCCGTTGAGGACGGCCCGACCATTGTACGATTGAACAAGATCCTTCACTTCGAGGATCACGTCTGAGGGGGGATTCGTTTTTTTCGGCGTCGGGCTCATAGAACAAGGTAAAACAGTCCCGTGAGGGCGGTATCTGCAATGATGATCCATAAAATCGAATAAACCACGGCGGACGTAGTGGCTCGACCGACTCCTTCCGCGCCTCCCTCCACATTCAGCCCCTGATAGCAGGCAATGGTGATGATAATGTGTGCAAAGACGGCGGTTTT
>Ga0214917_10001660_pt1 | contig 28358 bp, 19 predicted proteins | sample LL_1208_BB_MetaG_FD_177983 | JGI IMG/M metagenome (GOLD analysis project Ga0214917, IMG submission 177983) | Freshwater microbial communities from Lake Lanier, Atlanta, Georgia, United States - LL_1208_BB | ecosystem: Environmental > Aquatic > Freshwater > Lake | place: USA: Georgia | collected... | reverse complement strand
GGGCCGGCTGGCCCGCAAGCAGCCGCCGGTCCGCGGCTTTCGGATGCCGAGCCTCGAGCGGCTGGCGGTGCTCATGCACCGGGCGCTCGCCGTGGCCGCCTGGGCGGCGGCGGCGGCGTTCGTGTCGGGCATCGTCTTGAATGCGATCCAGTTTCGGCGCGGCGCGGCCGAATCCGTGCCCTGGACCGACTCGGTCATCTTCCGGATGGCGATCCTGGTCGCGTGGCTCGTGCTCGCCGACGGCGTGGCGCTCGCGGTGCGGCGGCGGCCCGGCGGCGACCGGGTCACGGCCTGGCTGGGGATCGCGAGCCTGGCGGTGCTGGCCGGCTGGATCGTCTGGGGCCTGGCGATTCCCTCTCGGCACGGCGGCGCCGCGGCCTCTCCCCCGACCGTGACGCTCCCGCGCGAGGACGGCCCGTGAGCACCGCCGCCACCGCCGCCGCGACCACGCTCGCCCTCGTGGGCGGGACGCACCGCACCGTCCCGCTCGAGCTGCGGGAGCGGCTGGCCTTCTCGGCGGAGCAGGCGGCGGCCGCGCTCGAGCGGTTCCGCGAACGCTTTCCCGGGCGGGAGGCCGTGCTGCTCTCCACCTGCAACCGCGTCGAGCTGTACGCGGCCGGCGAGCAGGAAGCCGCCGCCCCCGAGGCCTCCCAGCTCGTCGCGTTCCTGGCGGAGTGTCGCGGCCTCGACCCCGATCGGCTCGCCCCGGTCTTCGCGCGGGAGCGCAACGACGCGGTGGTCCGCCACCTGTTCGGCGTCGCGGCGGGTCTCGACAGCATGGTGCTCGGCGAGCCCCAGATCCTGGGGCAGGTGAAGCAGGCCTGGAGCCTCGCCCAGGCGGCCGGCACGGCCGGGCCGCTGACGGCCGGGATGTTCCAGGCGGCCCTGCGGACGGCCAAGCGGGTGGCCACCGAGACCGGTGTGGGCCGGGAGCGGACGAGCATCCCGAGCGTCGCCGTGGCCGATTTCGCGGCCGGCGTGTTCGAGCGATTCGACGACAAGCGGGTCCTGCTGATCGGGGCGGGCAAGATGGCCGCCGAGACGCTCCGCTATCTCCGCGAGGCGGGAGCCCGCGACGTGACCGTCGTCAATCGCACCGCCAGCCGGGCCGTCGAGCTCGCCGCCCGGCTGGGGGCCCGCCCCGGCGACTTCGCGGCGCTCGCCGCCGAACTCGCGGCCGCCGATCTGATCGTCAGCACGACCGGCGCCGACGCGCACGTCGTGACGCTGGCCGGCTTCGAGCCGATCGCCGCCGGGCGGGAGGGCCGGCCGCTGGTGGTGCTCGACCTGGCGGTGCCCCGCGACTTCGATCCGCGGATCGGCGGCCTGCCCGGCGTCTGGCTGTATTCGGTCGACGACCTGGCCGCGGCCTGCGACGCGAATCGCAAGAGCCGCCAGCGGGAGCTGCCGGCGGCGCTCGCCATCGTGGAGGAGGAGTCGGTGCGGTTCATGGCCGACGTCCACCATCGCACCACCACCCCGGTGATCGAGCAGCTGAAGGCCGGCTGGAGCGAGACGGGCGAAGCGGAGCTCGAGCGGCTGTTTCGCCGGCTGCCGGAGCTGGGGGAGACCGAGCGGGCCGAGATCCGTCAGGCCTTCGAACGCTACGCCGCGAAGCTGCTGCATCCGCCGCTGGTGTCGCTGCGCAGCGAGAGTCGCTCCGGGCCGCCCCACGGCCTCGTCGACGCGCTCAAGCGGCTGTTCCAGCTCGGGGAGTGACCCGGGCGGTCGGCGGCAGCCGGTTCCACTGTGGCAGGACGCAGACCGCGGCCAGGACCAGCCCGCCGGCGAGCGCGAGGAAGATGCCGTTCCAGGGTGTCGTCTCGCTGCCGGTCAGTTGCTTGACGAAGCCCGGCAGCGTGCCGCCGACGATCGCGCCCAGCGAGCCCACGCCGTTGATGACGCCGGCCGCGGTGCCGGCCCCCCGCCGCGTGCCGAAGTCGATCGCCGCGGCGCCGCTGACGAGCGAGTCGGGGATGTAGACGAGCCCGCCGATCACGAACAGCATCGCCCCCAGGCTCCACCTCGTCGCCGGCACGAGCGGCAGGAGCGCCAGCGCCAGCCCGCCCAGGATCAGCGTGCTGGCGATCACGGGAAACCGCCGCGAGCCGCACAGCCGGTCGCTTACCCAGCCGCCCGCGAAGATGCCCAGCGGCCCGGCCAGGTCGAACAGGCTGCCGAGAATGCCGCTCTCGGAGGTGCCGGTGCCGAGCCGCTCGTTGAGGTACACCGGCGCCCAGAACATCAGCAGGTAGCGGAGCGGCTTCACGAACAGGTAGACGAAGGCCAGGAGCAGCACGACGGGCGAGCGCACCACCTCGAGCACCGTGTGCCATGAGCCCTCGGGCTCGTCGGCCGGCGTCTCCCCGGCCACGACCACCGACTCGGGCTCGCCGCGGTCGCGTTCCGGCGACGGCAGTCCCACGTCCTCGGGCCGGTTCGCCTGGAGGGCGAGAAACAGGAGCCAGATGCAGCCGAGCGCCGCCGCCGGCACGAGGAACGCCATCCGCCACGCCTCGGGCAGCACCCGCGGGCCGCCGAGCCATTCGGGCAGCGGCACGGTTGCGCCCCCCCAGGACGTGGCCACGCCCGCGACGACCGCCGCGATCGTGCCGCCGAGCGCGAAGTTGGAGCACCAGACGCCCATCACGCGGCCGCGGACGCTGCGGGAAAAGAACTCGCCGATGTTCTTCGCCAGCGGTGCCCAGCCACTCGACTGGCAGATGCCCTGCAGGGCGAACAACGCCCCGAGGGCCAGAGCCGACTTCGACAGGCCCATGGTGAGCGCGACGGCCACACTGCCGGCCATGCCCGCGAGCACGACGACCCGCGTTCCGACCCGGTCGCCGAGGATGCCCCAGAGGAACTGGCCGGCCGCATAGGCCGCGAGGTATCCGCCGTCGATGAGCGAGAGCGTCTCGGTCGAGAGTCCCATCACGTCGGGCTTCTTGAGTTCCACCTTGGCGATCGAGAGACCCTTGCGGGTCAGGTAGTAGCCGGCGTAGGCCAGCCACGTGACCGCGAAGATCCGCACCTGCCAGGCCAGCAGGGCCGCCGGGGCCGTCGCCGGGGGAGCCGCGTGCGGGCTCCGCGGGCCGGCCCCTCCTCCACCAGATGCGCTGTCCATGGGGATGTCGGAAGAAGCCGGGGACTTGATCGGGACGGCGACCCCGCCGCGGGCGGGCATCCTATCCGATGGAGCGTGAGGAAATCATGAGCCCGGTTCCCTCTGGCATCGACCCGCAGATCCACGCCTGGCTCGGCAATCGCAAGGACGGTCGGCGGTCGACGGCACGGGGCCGTAGACTGCCCCGCGGACCCGAGGCCGAGCGCGGTCGCGGCGGAGCAGCCAGCGTCGATGACACGACTCGTATCGCTCTTCGTGACGCTCGTCGGCGCCGTGGGCGCCGCGGCCGAGCCAACCGTGACCGGGCCGGTGCTCGGTCAGGTGGACGAACGCACGGCCCACGTTTGGTTGCGGCCGGCGGGCGAGGCCACGGTGACGCTCACCGTTCGCGACCCGGGCGGAAAGACCGTGTTCGAGGAGCCGCGGACCGCCGCCGCCGAGCACGACTTCTGTCTCATCTGGGCCGTCACCGGCCTCGAGCCCGCGACCGGCTACGCCTACTCGTTGACATGGGGTTCCGGCGGCGGCGACGACGCCCCGGTCGGTCCCTGGCCCTTGGTCACGGCTCCGCCTGCAAGCCTGCCGGCACGGGCCTGCCTGGGCTTCGGGTCCTGCGCGTCGGAGAAGTTTCCGGCCATCTGGGAGCGGATGGCGGTCGAGGGCGTCGAAGCGATTTTCCTCTGCGGCGACACGCCCTACATCGACTCCTCCGACCTCGCCAAGAACCGGCAGCGGCATCGCGCGTTTCTCGCCCAGCGCGGACTCGCCGAGATCGTCCGCACCCGTCCCCTGCTGGGCACCTGGGACGATCACGATTTCGGCGGCAACGACACCGACGGCACGGAGGTCGACCGCGAGACGATCCGCCGGGTGTTCACCGAGTACCGCGCCCTGGGCAGCTGCGGCGAGCGGGGTGAGGGCATCTACACCCGGTTCCGGCGGGGGCCGGTCGAGGTGTTCCTGATCGACGCCCGCTCCTTCTCCCAGACGGGGCCGTCACCGGTGGATCCCGGGAAAAAAACCCTGCTCGGGCCGCGGCAGTGGGAGTGGCTCAGGCGGTCGCTCACCGAGTCGACCGCCCCGTTCAAGATCCTGGCCACCGGCATGGTCTGGCACGACAAGCCCAACCGGGAAAAGGACGACTGGGAAACCTACGCCCACGAGCGCGAGGCCCTGTTCGACTTCCTCGCCGAAAAGAAGATCGGCGGCGTGGTGCTGCTCGGCGGCGACGTGCACGTCTCGCTCCTGCTCGAGCACCTGCCCGCCGGGCGGCTCGGCGCGCCGCTGTTCGAGTACGTCGTCTCACCTCTGCACGACTCGGTGATCCCGAGCCTCGTGCCCACCAAGGACAAGCGGCTGCTGTGGTCGGCGGTCGAGCCCAACGTGTTCCTGAGGATGGTGGCCGACACGACCCGCGCGCGACCCACGCTCACCTCGACCTGGATCCGGATGGACGGCACGCGGCTGCACGAGCACGTGATCACGCTCGAGCCGCCCGTCCGCCGTCTACCTGAGCGCACGGAGTCACCATGACCATCATCGCAGCGATCGAGCGGCTGTTCGCGGCGCGGGGCGACTCGGAGTATGGAGGGGAAGCCGTCTCGCAGCGGGAGCACGCGCTGCAGGCCGCGGCGGCGGCGGTCGCCGACGGGGCCGACGAGCCGCTCGTGGCGGCCGCCCTGCTCCACGACGTGGGGCACCTGCTGCACGATCTGCCCGGCGACGCACCCGAGGCCGGCATCGACGACCACCATGAAAACTCGGCCGCCCGGTTCCTCGAGGCCCATTTCGGGCCGGAGGTCTGCGAGCCGGTGCGGCTGCACGTTGCGGCCAAGCGGTATCTGACCGCGGTCGAGCCCGACTACATGGCGCGGCTCAGCGGTCCGAGCGTCACGAGTCTCATGCTGCAAGGTGGGCCGATGAGCCCGGCCGAACTCGAGGCGTTTCGCGGCCACCCGCACTGGCAGGCGGCCGTGCGACTACGGCGATACGACGAGGCCGCGAAAGTGGCCGGGGCCGCCACGCCGGCGCTCGAACACTTCCTGCCGCTCTTGGCCCGCGTGGCCCGCGCGTAAGCCCGCCTCCGGGCCCGCGCCGATCGGCTGGTGGATCACGATCGGCGTCGGGCGCGGCGCGTAGGGCGCCGCTGCGGGTGGCGGCCGGGCAACGGCGGCGGTTCGACCACGACACGATGATGGAACCCCAGGAAACAGGCAGGCTGGCCCAGGCTCGCCGCGTTGGCCGCGACGCCGGGGCCGGGTATCCTGCCCGCGGCAACCGGGCAGGCGTGGAGCCGACCCGGGTTCCATGCGGGAGTGACCCATGCCCGGCCCGATGCGACCCGTCCCGATCCGTCTCGTCGTGGCCGACCTGGCCGGCACCACGGTCGACTTCGGGTCGAGCGCGCCCACCGGGGTGTTCGTGGCGCTCTTCCAGCGTCATGGCGTCACGGTCACCGAGACGGAAGCCCGCGGCCCGATGGGCACCGCGAAACGCGACCACATCGCGGCCTTGGCCGCGCTGCCCACCGTCGCGGCCGCCTGGCGGGCCGCCCACGGCGCCGGCTTCACCGAGAGCGACCTCGATCGGCTGTATGCCGAGTTCATCCCGCTCCAGCTCGAGGTGCTCCCTGACTATGGCGACCTGGTGCCGGGCACGGCGACAGCCGTCTCGGCCCTGCGGGCCATGGGTGTGAGCGTGGCCGTCACGAGCGGCTATGACACCGCGATGATGAAGATCGTCCTCGACGGCGCGGCGCGTCAGGGATTCGTGCCGGATGCCGCCGTCTGCGCCAGCGACGTGGCCGCCGGCCGGCCGGCCCCCTGGATGATCTACCGCGCGATGGAGGCCTGCGGCGTCTGGCCGCCGGCCGCCGTCGTGGCGGTGGGAGACACGATCGCCGACATCGAGGCGGCCGTGAACGCGGGCGTGCGGGCGGTCGGCGTGACCGCGACGGGCAACATGCTCGGCCTGTCGCGGGCGGCGCATGACGCGCTTCCGGCGGCGGAGCGGGCCGAGCGTCTGGCCGTCGCCGCCGAGCGGATGCGGGCGGCCGGGGCCGACGCGGTCATCGCGAGCGTGGCCGACCTGCCCGACCTGCTGCCGAAGCTCGCCTCCCGCTGAGCAGCCGGCGGGCGACGGTCAGCGGCCGTCGCGGCGGGCCTGCTTCCGCTTGCCGGTCGCGAGCGTGTGGCCCCGGCGCCGGGTCGAAAGCCCGTCGAACTTGATCTGCGCGACCGTGGCCCGCGACTTGGCCGACCGCTGCTTTTTGGCGTCGAAGTGAACGCTCTGGCCGGTGCCGGCGGCGGTCAGCGCGCGGAGCTTGCCGGCCTGCCGGGCCTTCTTCGAGGTGGTGGTCTTGGCGGCGGTCCGGGTGGCGGGCTTGCCGGCGGGCTTGCCGGCGGGCTTGCCGGCGGGCTTGGCCGGAGCGGCGGCGGCCGCCGCCTTGGTGGCGGTGCCGGGCTTGCCCGCCTTCGGCTGCTTCGGTGTCGGCGTGGCCGCGCCGAGCAGCCGCCGTCCGGCGGCGTTGATGCCGGCGACGGCCTCCGAGAGCGTCTCGCGGATGCTCGAGCGGACGGCCCGATGACCGGCCTGCCGCACCGCCTTGCTCGCCGGTTTGGCCACCGTCGTGCGGGACGTCTTCTTGCCGCGGACGGCGCCGCCGACGGCCGCCGAAATGCCCTCGGCCAGTTCCTCGATCCGGGCCTCCAGCCGCTTCACGGCCGCCCCGAACAGTTCCGCCTTCTCCAGCGACCGCGTGTTGGCCGGGTCGTTCGTCCGTGCGGCGCCCTTCTTGGAGGCGATCGATTGCCGCGTGAACAGATCCCGCCACTTGTCACGGAGCGAGCGGGCCTGCTTGATCGCAGCCAGAAGCTGGTTCCGCGTGGCGGTCGCCAGCGGCGAGCCGACGGTAGCGTCGAGCACCCGCTGCTCCGCCGCGGTGAGCCAGGTGTTGGAAGAACTGTCGGTGAGGCGGGGAGACTTTGCCATGGTGGTTTCGCTGGCTCGGGGTGAAGGTGTCGCGGATGACGCCCGCGGCGTTGCCGAATCGTCGCCGAATCCAGCCGGCATGCAAGCGGCTGCGAGATTTTTCGCCACGAAGCCGGCGAAAATCAACCGGCTTCCTCGGCGCGATCGCTCCGCCCACAAGGAGGGGCTCGGCGGCGGGCCGAAGCGGAGCTCGTCCACCCCGTCCCGGAGTCACCTCAGCCGTATCGCACCAGCATCACCCCCGCGAACACCAGCATCCCGCCCAGAACGCGGCTGGCGGTGAGTCCCTGCTGCGACACATTCATGATCCCGTAGTGGTCGACCAACAGCGAACAGATGACCTGTCCTGCGATCACGGCGGTGATGAAGGCCGCCGCGCCGAGTCGGGGAGTCAGGGTGGCGCCGGCCAGCACGATCAGCGCGCCCAGCGGGCCGCCGATCCAGTTCCACCAGGGGGCGGCCCGGATGGCGGCCGCCGCCGGCGGCGCGGGCCGGATCACGAGCATGAAGACCAGGGCCGTGAGGATCGTGCCGCAGATCGAGAAGAAGGCGGCGTAGCGGCCGTCGCCCAGCTGCTGCTTGAGGGCCCCGTTGGCGGCGGCCTGCAGCGCGATGCAGCCGCCGGCGGCTGCGGCGAGCCCGAGCCAGAGGGCGTCGGTGGTGACGGGTGGCATGGGCGAAGCGATCTCCCTCGATATGGGTAGCTCGGGTGGTCAACTCGGCGAGAACGACGCCGCGGGTTGAGATGGTAATACGGTCCATATACTATCTCTCCAGTTACAGCGGCGTGAATGTCACGCCCGGAAAAACCCCGTTGGAGACTGCAATCTGATGACCGAGAAGAGCGATGCCAAGCCCGCCGCGAAGGGACCGAAGGCGAAGGTTTCCAAGGATGTGAACAAGTCCGCGGAGATCCGCAAGGTCGCCACCACGATGAAGGCGGCGGGCGAGAAGCCGCGTCCGGTCACGATCATCGCCGCGCTCAAGAAGCACGGTGTCGAGGTTTCCTCGCCGCAGGTCAGCATGGTGCTCAAGCGGATGGGCTTTCGCCCCCGTCGCCGCCGCAAGAACGGCGCCGCTGGAAAGCCGGTGGCCACCACGGCGGGCAGTGCGAAGGCCGTGCGGATGAAGGCCACGAAGATCTCCGTCGAGGATCTGGTGGCGGCGCAGAAGGCGGTCAGCCGGCTGGGCGGCCTGGATCGGGCGCTGGCCGCGATCGAGGCCCTGCGGCAGTTCGAGGGCTAGTGCACGGCTGCAGGGGCATCCATGCCCCCTGCAGCCTTGGCGGCCCTCGGGCCGTTGGCCCCGGCCGCCGGCCGCACCTCCGGGCGGCTGTGCTCGTGCGCGGAGTGGCGCGGTGCATTCGTTGAGACGAATCGGGAACGGTGCGTACCTTGCGGCCTCTCGTTGGACTGCGAGGGGTTGCCCGTGCCAATCGAGCGGCGTAGGAAACTGAGCGCAGCAAGGATTGCGAAGCGAGGTTTCCTCCGAGCGACCGGAGGGCAGGATGCCCGAAGGGAGCGTCCGGCGAGATGGCATGGGCAACCCAGAGCCTGAGCGATGGGCAGTCGCAACGTCCGATACCGCTGAAATCGGCTGAATTCCGGCAGTGGCCCGGCGCCCGGCGGGGTCTATGCTTGAAGGGTGACTTTCGCGAGCCCGTGGCGGGGCGTCGATGGAGAATGTTCCATGATTCGGCAGGCTGATCCGGACGTGATCGTGATCGGGGGCGGCCCGGCCGGGGCGACCGCCGCCACGCTCGTGGCCGACCGTGGCCATGCCGTCACCCTCTTCGAACGGGAGCGGTTTCCCAGGTACCACGTCGGCGAGTCGCTGATCCCGGAGACCTTCTGGGTGCTCGAGCGGCTCGGCATTCTGCCCACGATGCGGGAAGGCATCTTCGTCGAGAAGCACAGCGTCCAGTTCGTCTCCGACCAGGGCAAGCTCTCGGCGCCCTTTTACTTCGCCGACTACAAGGACCACGAGAGTTCGCGCACCTGGCAGGTGACCCGCCGGGAGTTCGACCAGCTCCTGCTCGACAACGCTCGGGCCAAGGGCGTCGACGTGCACGAGGGCGTGCGGGTGCTCGAGGTGCTGTTCGAGAATGGTCGGGCCGCAGGGGTGCGGGTGGTCGACGAGTCGGGCGTCGAGCGGACCGTGCGAGCGCGGGTGGTGGTCGATGCGGCCGGGCAGAGCACCGTGATCCAAGACCGGCTCGGGCTGCGGCAGTGGGATCCTGACCTGAAGAAGGCCGCCATCTGGACCTACTGGAAGGGCGCCACGCGCGAGGCCGGCCGCGACGCCGGCGCCACGCTCGTGCTCCAGCTCGAGGGCAAGAAGGGCTGGTTCTGGTACATCCCCCTCGCCGACGACGTGACGAGCGTCGGCGTCGTCGCCGACCACGAGTATCTCTTCCAGGGGCGGGCCTCGAAGGATCCGGCGGCGGTCTACGCCGAGGAGGTGGCCCGGTGCCCGGGGCTCGTGCCGCGGCTCGCCGGGGCCGAGCGGACGGAGCCCTTCCGCGTGGCCAAGGAATATTCGTATCGCTCGCGGCAGGTGGCCGGCGACGGCTGGGTGCTCGTGGGCGACGCGCTGGGGTTCCTCGACCCGCTGTACTCTTCGGGCATCCTCCTCGCGCTCAAGAGCGGGGCGCTCGCCGCCGACGCGATCCATGCAGGACTCGCCGCGGGAGACACCTCGGCCGCAACGCTGGGCGTCTGGGGGCCCGGCTATCTCGCCGGCATGGATCGGATGCGGAAGCTCGTGCGGGCCTTCTACGACGGCCTCAACTTCGGCGGCGTCGTCCGCCGGCACGAGGATGCCAAGCCCCTGATCACCGACATCCTGATCGGTGACATCTTCAAGTCCGACATCGACGCCCTCTGGCCGCTGCTCGAGGGGGCCGAGGCCGCCGCAAGCGGGTGACGGCCGCCCGCTGCCGGTCGTGACGTGCCTGCGGGTCGCAGGGCCCGCCCCGTGGGAAGGGGTGCCGATTCGGGGTGTATAGTTGCGTCGTGCGGGTCGCGGCGGCACCGGGCGGTGGCCCGCCAATCGAGCGGCCGGCGGGCAAGGATTCCCGGACGGCCACCCGTGGGCGACAACAGCGAGTTCATCGGCGAGTTTCTGGTCGAGTCGACCGAGAACCTCGACCAGCTCGACCGCGACCTCCTGGCCCTCGAGGCCGAGCCGGGCGATCCGCAGCGGCTGGCGAGCATCTTCCGCACCGTCCACACGATCAAGGGCAACAGCGGCTTCTTCGGGTTCTCGAAGCTCGGGGCGCTGGCCCACAGTGGCGAGCACCTGCTGGGCCGGCTGCGCGACGGCAAGCTCTCGCTCGACGACCGGATCACCGGCACCCTCTATTCGATGGTCGACGCCGTGCGGTCGATCCTCCGGGCCATCGAGGCGACCGGCACCGAGGGGGAGCAGGATTTCCGCGAACTGTCCCGCCAACTGGCCGCGGTCGCCGCGGAGGAGTCGGCGCCGGTCGTGGAACTGGATTCCCCCACGGCCGAGCCGGATGCGCCCAGGCCGGAACCGTCTTCCGCCGAACCATCCTCGGCCGAACCGCACCCGGCCACGCGGGCCCAGGCCGAGCCACTCCCCGCGCTGCCCCGCGCCGAGCCTCCCCGCGCCGAGCCCGTGGCTGCCGCCCCGGCCGCCGCGCCGGAGGTGGTGACGGCCGCCCCGGCGGCGTCCGCCGTGGCCGAGTCGACCGTCCGGGTGGACGTCGATCTGCTGGCCTCGATCCTCGATCTCGTCGGCGAACTGGTGCTCGCCCGCAACGAGCTCAAGAGCATCGAGACCGAGGATCCGGCCGTGCTCGCCGCCACCCAGCGGATCCACACGGTGACAAACGCCCTGCAGGAGACGGCCGTCAAGACCCGGATGCAGCCGGTCGAGCACGTCTTCAGCCGCTTCCCCCGCACCGTCCGCGACCTGGCCAAAGCCTGCGGCAAGGAGGTGGTCTTCACGGTGGACGGGGCCGACACCGAACTCGATCGCACGCTGATCGAGAGCATTCGTGATCCGCTCACCCACCTGATCCGCAACGCCATCGACCACGGCGTCGAATCCCCCGAAGTCCGCCTCGCCGCCGGCAAGCCCCGGGCCGGGAAGGTCGCCCTGCGGGCCTTCAACGAGAGCGGCCGCGTCACGATCGAGCTGGCCGACGACGGCGGCGGGATCGACGTCGAGCGGGTTCGCGAGAAGGCCGTGGCCCGCGGGCTCGTCCCTGCGGCCGCCGCGGCGGCGCTGGCCGACGACGAGGTGCTGCAGTTCATTTTCGAGCCCGGCTTCTCGACGGCCCGCGAGGTGACCAGCGTCTCGGGCCGGGGGGTCGGCATGGACGTCGTCCGGACCAACATCGAGGCGATCGGCGGCACCGTCGAGATCCACAGCCGGCGCGGCGCGGGCACCACCGTGCGGGTGCACGTGCCCCTCACGCTCGCGATCATGCCCGCGCTGGTCGTGCACGTGGCCGGCGAACGATTCGCGATCCCGCAGGCGGCCGTGAGCGAGCTGGTGCCGGTGCGGAAGACCGGCGGCGGCAGCCGGATCGAGGGGCTGGCCGATGCCCCGGTGATGCGGGTGCGCGGGCGGCTGGTGCCGGTGGTGTTTCTCGACGCCTTCCTGGGCCTGCGGCAGGCCACCGCCTGCCGCGAGGCCGGGACCGTGGTGCTCGTGCGGGTCGACGACCGCGAGTACGGGATCGTCGTGGATGGCAGCACCGGATCGGGCCATTCCGGCCGGGGCTGCCGCGACCTGCTGGAGTCGGCGAGCCTCTCCACGATCGTGGTCAAGCCGATCGGCGGGGTGTTGGCGGCGCTCGGCCTGTACTCGGGGGCGACCGTGCTGGGCGACGGCGGCGTGGTCCTGATCCTCGATCTCCGGGGCGTGGCCCGGGCCGCCGAACTGCCGGCGATCGAGCGAGCGGCCGAGCCGCCGGGCGTTGCGCAGGTCGCGGCCGCCGGGGAGCGGTATCTCGTGTGCCAGACGCGGATCGGGCGGCGGGTCGCCCTGCCGCTGGCCGAGGTCGTCCGCCTGGAGAAATACCGCGCCCGCGACGTCCAGGTCGCCGGCCCGAGGCGGGTGGTTCGCCGCGGCGACGGCTTCACCCCGCTGGCGGATGCCGACGGGCTGTTGGGCGCGGGGCAGCCGGCCGCGGGCCGGCCGGCCGGACCGGAGGCCGGCGTGAACGTGGTGGTCGTGCGCGTTTCGGGAATGGAACTCGGGATCGCCGTGGACCGGATCATCGACGTGGTCGGCGCCGAGTCGCCGCTGCAGGCCGCGTTGTCCGCTGCCGGGGTCACCGGGACCGTCGCGCTGGCGGGGCAGGCCACGGAAGTCCTCGACCTCGCCGGGGCTGCCGCCGGTGTCTGACTCCCGACCGCTCCCGAGCGAACCGCGTCCCATGACCTCCGCCACCGTCATCCCGGTCGCCCGCCGCTGGTGCTCGTTCCTGCTCGGGGACGAGTGCTTCGCCGTCGACTCGAGCCTGGTCGTGGAAGTGCTGCGGAGCCGGCGGCTGACGCGGGTGCCCCTGGCCGCCCGGGGCGTCCTCGGCCTGGTCCAGCTTAGGGGCCGGATCGTGCCGGTGATCGATCCGGCCGAGCCGCTGGCCGTGAGCCGCCGAGCCGGTGCGAACACGCATCTGGTGATCGCGCCCGGCGAGGAGTGGTATGGCCTGCTCGTCGACGAGATGCTCGACGTGATCGAGATCGCCCCCGAGCAGGTCGAGCGGCCGACCGGTGGCACGGGGCCGGTGCAGGGCACGTTCGCGGCCGCCGACCGGCTCGTGCATCTGCTCGATCCCGAGCGCATGATTCACTCGCTGGTGTGGCAGCGGCCGGCGACCGGTGGTCGTCCGGGCCTCCCCCCGAACACGGCTCCCTGAACGTTTTTCGAGAATCGTCCCCCTGAGATTTGGAGGCCCCGATGGCGGTGTCCGGTGACCAGATGGCGGAGGCGGGCGGCACGTCCGTTGCGGGGGCCGGCTCCGGCTGGCGATCCCTGCTGGGCAACCGGCTGCTGCTCGCGCTCTTGGCGGTGTCGCTGATTCCGATGGCCCTGATGGGCCTCGCCAGTCAGCAGGCCTCGTCGTCCGCCCTCAAGACGCAGGCCTTCAAGCAGCTCGAGACCGTCAACACGATCACCGGCCAAAGCGTCGAACGCTACTTCGCCACGCTCCACGACGAACTGCGGGTCCTGTCCGAGGATCGGATGATCTCGGCGGCGATCCGGGAGTTCACCGCCGGTGCGGCCGGCGTGCTCACCGACGACGGCGTCGACGAGCAGAGCGTGGCCAAGGCCCGCCGCTCGCTCGAGGGCTTCTATGCCGGCGAGTTCGCGGCGGCCTTCCGCCGGGCGACCGGCTCCGACCCCGACGCGCGGGCCCTGGTGGCCGCCCTCGACGATGCCTCGGCCTGGCTGCAGGACCTGTACATCCGGGCCAACGAGTATCCGCTTGGCTCCAAGGCCGACCTCGATGCCGCGGCCGACGAATCCACCTACACGAAGGTGCACGCCCTCTACCACCCGATCCTGCGAAACCTGCAGCAGAAGTACGGCCTCTACGACCTGTTCCTGGTCGATGCGGAGACCGGCCGGATCGTCTACAGCGTCTGCAAGGAGATCGACTTCGCCGTCTCGCTCAGGAGCGGGCCGATCGCGGGCACGAACCTGGGCCGCTGCGTCCAGGAGGCGCTCGCCTCGGGCACCCGCGACACGGTGTCGTTCGCCGAGTTCGACCGCTATCTCCCCAGCCTGATGGCCCCGGCGAGCTTCATCGCCGCGCCGGTGTTCGAGGGCCGTCAGCTCGCGGGCGCGGTGGTCTTCCAGATTCCGCTCGACCGGGTCAGCACGATCATCGGCGAGACGACCGGCATGGGCGCGACGGGCGAGACCTACGCCATCGCGGCCGATCGGCTGTTCCGCAGCGAGTCACGGTTCACGGCCGACCTGGGGGTGGACTCGACGGTGCTCAACCCGAAGCTCAAGGTCGACACGCGTCCGGTCCGGGCGGCGCTCGACGAGGGCAGCACGGGCACGGCCCTGGGCGTCGATTACCGGGAGCAACCGGTGCTCGCCTCGTGGCGGCCGGTCACGGTCCACGCCGCCTCCGCCGGCGGCAAGGGCACCATCCAGTGGGCGCTCGTCTCCGAGATCGACCGCGACGAGGTGCTCGCGCCGGTCAGCCAGCTGTGGCGATTCGGGCTGGGAGTGTTCGGCCTCACCGCCCTGGGCGTGCTGGCCGTCTCGACGTTGATCGCCCGCCGGATGAATCGCGAGGCCCTGCGGCAGGCCCGGCTGGTGCACGGCATCATCGACAACACGCACGCCCTGGCGAGCTCGTCGGAGGAGCTCACGAGCGTCAGCCAGCAGATGAGCGCCGCGGCCGAGCAGACCACCGCCCAGGCGAACCTCGTCTCGGCGGCCGCCGAGCAGGTCAGCGGCAACGCCCGGATGGTCTCCGGCTCGATCGAGAACCTCGTGACCAGCATCCACGAGATCGCCAAGAGTGCCCAAGACGCGGCCGGCGTGGCCCGCCGGGCCGTCGAGATGGCGGGCTCGACCTCCGCCACGATGGACGCCCTGGGCCGCTCTTCCGGCGAGATCGGCGCCGTCGTCAAGGTGATCACCTCGATCGCGGAGCAGACGAACCTGCTGGCCTTGAACGCCACGATCGAGGCGGCGCGGGCCGGCGAGGCCGGCAAGGGCTTCGCCGTCGTGGCCAACGAGGTGAAGGAACTCGCCCGCGAGACCGCCAAGGCGACGGAGGACATCGGCGGGCGGATCGAGTCGATGCAGCACGACACCTCCCGGGCCGTGGCGGCGATCGCCGAGATCGGCACCGTGATCGGCCGGATCGACGAGCTCCAGACCCGGATCGCCGCGGCCGTCGAGGAGCAGTCCGCCACCACCGGCGAGATCAGCCGCAACATCGCCGAGGCCACCACCGGCTCCGGCGAGATCGCCGAGAACATCGTGCAGGTGGCCCAGGCCGCCCAGAGCACGGCCGAAGGGGCTTCCAACACCCAGGTCTCCTCGCAGGAACTCGCCCGCATGGCCCAGGCGCTCCAGCGGCTGGTGGACGAGTATCGAAAGTGAGATGCTGCGGCGAAGCTGCCGCCGCCGACCGGGATCATGACCGGCCGCGTCGCTGCTGTGACCCAGGCGGACGAGGAGTCGGGTGATGCGGGCACTGGTCGTCGACGACTCCAAGCCGAGCCGGAGCATCGTCACGCGGGTGCTGCGGGAGCTGGCGTTCGAGTGCGCCGAGGCCGCCAACGGCGCCGAGGCGCTCGAGGCGGTCTCCGCCTCGGGGCCGCCCGATCTGGTGACCGTCAACTGGCACATGCCGGTGATGGACGGGCTGGAGCTGATCCGGCGGCTGCGGGGCGATCCGGCCACGCGGAAGCTGCCGCTGGTGATGATCTCGACCGAGCACGATCGCGACCGGATCAGCGAGGCGCTCGCGGCCGGTGCCGACGACTATCTGGCCAAACCGTTCACCCCCGAGGCGTTGGCGCAGAAGCTCGCGGCGCTGGGCGTGTGCGGAGCCGCCGGGCCGCGGCGGGAGAGCCGGCCGATCCGGGTGCTCGTCTGCGACGACTCCCACACGATCCGCAGCGTGCTGACCGCCACGCTCGCGTCGGACCCGGGCGTGCGGATCGCCGGCACGGCGGTCAACGGCCAGGCCTGCCTCGACCTGCTGGCGTCCGGCGAGCTGCCGGACGTCGTGCTCCTCGACGTCGAGATGCCGGTGATGGACGGCCTCACCGCGCTCAAGGAGATCCGCCGCCGCCACCCGCGGCTGCCGGTGGTGATGTTCTCGAGCCTCACGGAGCGGGGTTCGAAGGCGACCGTCGACGCGCTCGTCGCCGGGGCCAACGACTACGTCGCCAAGCCGGCCGGCCTCAATCCGGAGGACGTCGCGGCCCGAATCCGCGGCGAGGTGCTGACCCGCATCAAGCAGGTCGTCAGCCGGGGAGCCGCGGGGCAGGCGAGCGTGACGACATCCAAGGCCGCGGCCGCCACCGGGCGGCCGGTCATGCCGGGCAAGCGGACGGCGGTGACCGGCGTCGTGATCGCCGTCTCGACCGGCGGCCCGGCGGCGCTCGCCGAGGTGCTGCCCGCGTTCGTGCCGCAGGCGCGGGTGCCGGTGCTGATCGTGCAGCACATGCCGCCGACCTTCACCGCGAGGCTGGCCGAGCGGCTTTCCGTGATCTGCGGGCGGAGCGTTCGCGAGGCCTCCGACGCGCTGCCGGTGAGTCAGGACACCGTGCTCCTGGCCCCCGGCGGCCGCCACATGGAACTCGCCGGCATGCTGATCACCCCGCGGATCCGCCTGACCGACGCGCCGCCGGAGAACTCCTGCCGGCCCTCGGCCGACGTGCTGTTTCGCTCGGCCGCCAGGCTCTGGGGCGCCGGCACGCTCGGCGTGGTGCTCACGGGCATGGGCCGTGACGGCCTGGCGGGCTCCCGGGCGGTGGTGGAGGCCGGCGGCCGGGTCGTCGTCCAGGACGAGTTCACCAGCGTGGTCTGGGGGATGCCGGGCGAGGTCGCCAAGGCGGGACTGGCCGACGCGGTGTTGCCGCTGGGGCAGATCGGCGTGGAGATCGGCCTGCGACTCGAGAGGCGGCCCGGCTAGAGCCGGGCCGACGGGCACGCCATGCGGGTCGCCGAGCCGCAGTTCGCCTTCCTCCGGGAACTGCTCAGGAAGCGGACCGGAGTCGTGATCGACGACTCCAAGCAGTATCTCGTGGTCGCCCGGATGCTGCCGATCGTGCGGCAGCGGAAGATTCCCAGCATCGAGACGCTCCTCGACCGCGTCCGCCAGGGCACGGATCCGTCGCTCGAGCGGGACGTCCTGAGCGCGATGATGACCCATGAGACCTCGTTCTTCCGCGACCAGAAGCCCTTCGAGGCCCTGAAGACGCTGATCGCGGAACTGGCCGTCAAGCGGGCCGCCGAAAAGCAGCTCGTGTTCTGGTCGGCCGCCTCCTCGACGGGTCAGGAAGCCTTCAGCATCGCCATGCTCCTCAACGAGCACTTCCGCGAGCTCGTCGCCTCCTGGCGGATCCGGATTCTGGCCACCGACTACTCGGACGTCGTCCTGTCGCAGGCGCGCGAGGGGAGCTACAGCGACCTGGAGACGGCCCGCGGCCTCCCGCCGGCCCAGAAGCAGAAGTACTTCCGGCCCCTGCAGGGGCGGTGGAGCATCTCCCAGGAGTGCCGGCGGCTGGTCGAGTTCAGGCAGCTCAATCTGATCGGCACCTGGCCACCGCTGCCCCCCTGTGACGTGGTCTTTCTCCGGAACGTGATGCTCTACTTCGACGTCGCGACACGGCAGGCGCTCGTCCGGCGGGTGGGCCGGGTGATGCGGGCCGACGGCACCCTGTTCCTCGGGGGGGCCGAGACGATGATCGGCATCGACGACGGCTGGCTGCGGCACACGGTCGCCGGGGCGAGCTTCTACCGCCCCAAACGCTGAGTCTCGGCCACGACGCCTTGCGGCAAGAACGCGACCTCGCGATCGTTGGTCAGATCCGGGCCGGGGGTCGAGCGGCCACGGCTCACCTCGGCGGACAGCCTGGCGATCAGGTCGGCGACGATCTCCGGATGGTCGGCCTGGAGGTTCTTCGTCTCGGCGGGGTCGGCCTCCAGGTCGTAGAGCTGCACCGGCGGCAGGCCCAGCCGCTTCGCAGCGGGCTCCCGGGGCTCGCTCCAGCCGCCGCTGCCGCTGCAGAGGCAGAGCTTCCAGCGGCCCCGACGAATCGCGAACGAGCCGTCCGCCGAGTGGCTGACGAGCGTTTCCCGACCCGTGGACGCGGCCCCCGCGAACACCGGCCCGAGGCTCCAGCCATCCTCCCCGCCCGGCTTCCCCGGGTCGGGCCGCAACCCCGCCGCCTCGGCGAGCGTGGGGAACACGTCGGTCAGGCAGGCGACCGCGTCGGTCGTGCGGCCCCCGGTGATCACCGCCGGCCACCGCACGACGAGCGGCACCCGGTGGCCGCCTTCGAAGACGTCGGCCTTGTGGCCGCGGAAGCCGGCGTTCGGGTCGTGGCCGTGCTCCCGCAGCAGGTCGAAGTTGGCCTCGGGTGAGCAGCCGTTGTCGCTGGTGACGAGCACGAGCGTGTGCTCGGCGATCCCCGCCTCGTCGAGCGCCGCGAGGATCTGCCCGACGTGATGGTCGACCTGGATCACGAAATCGGCGTAGGGGTTCATGCCGCTGGCGCCCCGGAAGGGCGGCTCCGGCACGATCGGCGTGTGGGGTGCGGGGAGCGGCAGGTAGAGGAAGAAGGGCACGTCGGCTGCGGCCCGACGCCTGACGTGGGCGACGGCCCGGTCGGCGATCGTCGGGAGGATCTCGGGGATCTTGAAGTCGGGCGCGATCGGCCCCTCGCGGTACCAGCCATAGGCGTCCTGTTGCTTCGTGACGCCCTCCCGTCGATCGGGCACGGCCGTGGGCCGGCCGTTTTCGACCCACACGTAGGGGGGCATGTCGAGCGACGCCGAGAGGGCGAAGGATTCGTCGAACCCATTGGCGTCGGGACCGCCGCGGACCGGGGCGGCGAAGTCGATCTCGCCGCGGGCGTCGCGGGCCCAGTCCCAGCCCAGGTGCCACTTGCCGATCATGGCGGTGTGGTAGCCGGCGTCGCGGAGGAGGTGGGCGAGCGTGGGCCGGTCGGGTGGAATCAGCGGCGGGCTCGTGCCCGAGAGCACGCCGCGGGCCAGCGTGGTGCGCCAGTTGTACCGCCCGGTGAGGAGGCCGTAGCGGGTTGGAGTGCAGACGGAACTCGGCGTGTGGGCGTCGCGGAAGGCGAGGCCTTCGCGGGCCAGCCGGTCGAGGGCGGGCGTGGCGATCTTCGCGGCTGGATTCGTCGCCTTCAGGTCGCCGAGGCCGAGATCGTCGGCCAGGATCAGAATCACGTTGGGCCGCCGTGGTTCGGCGGCCAGGGCCCCCGAACCGAGGGCGAGCAGGCAGCCGAGGAGGGCGCCGAGGCGGCTCACGGCTTCCATTCGACGCCCAGGATCGTGACGTCGTCGAGCGGGCCGACGGGTCGGCACCAGTTCTCGACCGCCTCGAGCAGGCCGGCGACGCTCTGCTCGAGAGGCCCGCCACGGCCGCCGGCGATGCAGGCCGCCATCTTGTCTTCGCCGTAGGGCTCCTGGTCCTTGTCCATCGCCTCCGGCACGCCGTCGGAATAGAGGTAGATCCGGTCGCCCGGCTGGAGCTGCAGCGATCGCTGTTCGTATTCCACTTCGGGTACGAAGGCGATCGGAAAGCCCTCGGCGCCATGGAACTCGGGCGGCCCGCCGCCGGCGGGAATCCGCACGAGCGCCGGGTGGCCGCCGGAGGCGTAGTCGAGCCGCCCGGTGGGCACGTGCAGAATCCCGTAGAGCATCGTGAAGTAGAGCCCGGAGAACTCGTCGGCCTGAAACAGCCGGTTGAGCTGCGTGGCCACTTCGGCAGGGCTGGCCACCACCACGCGGCCGTCGTTGGCCTGCCGGACCAAGAGCGACGAATCCGACACCTTCGGCGTGAGGAAGCGGCCCACCGTGACGGCCATCAGCGACGAGGGGACGCCGTGGCCGCTGACGTCGACCACGAACAAGCCGACCCGCTCCTCGTCGAGCGGAAAGATGTTGAGGAAGTCGCCGGCCAGACTCTGGCAGGGGACGTAGCGCCAGGCGACGTCGAGCGCAGGCAGGGCCACGTCGGCGGCGGGCAGGAGCGACCGCTGCACCTTGGCGGCCGCCTCGAGGTCGCGGATCATGTGGGAGTTGATCCGCGAGATCTCGGCGTTGAGCGTGACGAGCTCCTCGTTGGTCTTCTGCAGGCTGTCGCGGGCCACCGAGAGCTCCTGATTGGCGACCACGAGCTCCTGATTCTTGGTGACGGCGTTTTCGAAGGTCGACACGAGCAGGTTGAGCACCTGCTGCCGCCCGGCCTTGACCTTGAACTTCTGCCCGGCGAGCGAGACCTCGAGCGTGGCGGCGGTCGCCTCGTCACCCCCCTCGAGCGGCGTGGCCAGGAGCGCCTGCATCCGTCCGAGCAGGTAGTCGGGCTCGTAGGGCTTGGTGACGTAGTTGTCGGCCCCCGCGTCGAGGCCGCGGATGATGTCGATCGGGTCCGAAAGCGTCGAGAGCAGGATGAAGGGGACGGTCCGGAGGGCGGGGTCGGTCTTGACCGCCTTGCAGAAGTCGTACCCGGTCGCGACCGGCATCTCGATGTCGGAGATGATGATGTCGGGCCGCCGCTCCCGGGCCATTTCCAGGGCGAGCGCGCCGTTTTCCGCCCATCGGACCGCATGGCCCGCGTCCGTGAGCCGCTTCTGCAGGATCCTGGCCTGCATCCGGCTGTCCTCGGCGATGAGGACATCCACGCCGCCGGTCGTCGCTGGAGAGGTCGCGTCAGCCACGGCCCGCCCCGCGTCAGGTGAAGGTGGCGAGCGCCGTGGGGGCATCCTTGTGGATGCTGAACAGCTTGTCGAGATTGGTCAGCTTGAAGACCTGGAAGATCTCCGGACGGATGCCGCACATCTTGAGCCGCCCCTGGCCCGCGGAAATCTTGCGATGCAGCTGGCCGAGCAGCCCCAGCATGGCGCTCGACATGAACTCGACGTTCGAAAAGTCGAGCAGCACGTCCGGGCCGGAGGCCTTGCCGAGCAGTTGGCCCATTTCGGTACGGATCTCGTCGAGCATGGTGTCGTCGAGGATCTTCTTGTCCTTGAAGAGCACCATGAAGATGTCGCCCTTCTTGCCGACCTGGATTCTTCGGAACTGATCCATGGATTCTCCCGCAGGGAATGGGCACGGGCCGGAATGTCGCCTGTCCGGCGGCGCTCCTTCCTGACCAGGGAAATCGTAGCGACTGCGGGGCCGCGTCGCCACCAGGCGTCGCGTCGTCGCTGGCGGATCGCCACCTAGCCGCGGGGCCGCGAAGCCGCCAGACGAAGCGGCCCGCGCAGGGCCGCCCCGAGGCTGCTGGCGAGCGGTCCGCCCCCGATCCGACGCACACCGCGATCGATCCCGCCCGCCCCTTCGGTGGCCAGGAGCCAGTCGATCCTGCCGTCGCCGTCGTCATCGACGCCGGCCGCGAACACGGCACCCTCGAGGCGGGACAGCTCGGCGAAGGCCCGCTGCCGGGCCAGCAGGATCGGCTGGGCGGCCGTCGGCCGGCCCGACCAGACCTCGACGAGCGCCCCACCACGCCGGCCGGCCGACACGATGATGTCATCCGCCTGGTCGCTGTCGTAACGGCCCGCCGCCAGCGCCAGGCCCCCGCGCAGTGCCGGCGTGAGCGGCTGCAGGCGCCGGATCACGACCGGGGCCGACGACACGTCGTAGATCACGACCAGCGGCGCGATGCCGGGCCCGCTGCCGACCACGATCTCCATCCGGCCGTCGCGTCTTCCGGCGTCGATCAAGATGCCGCCCGAGAACGTGCCGATGTCGGCGGTCGCCACCGTCGCACCGCCGATCGTGGTTCGGGGAAAGGCGGTGAATGCACGAATGGGGAGGTTCGCGACGGGGTCGGCCGCCGTCGGAGTGACGGCGAACACCCGGACTGCGCCCGCGCCGAGACTGGCGGCCGCGACGAGGTCGAGTCGCTCGTCGCCGGTGACCTCGCCGACGGCGAGTTCGACGCCGCTGCGATAACCGGGACCGAACGGCAGCGTGCGGTAGCCGGGCAGTTCGACGCCGTCCTGGCGGAACACGCGGATCTCGCCCGGGCGGCCCGGCCCGGGAGCCGTGGCGACGTCGGCGGCTCCGTCACCGTCGAGATCGCCGACGGACAGGCGCACCCCGCCACGAAAGCTGGCCTCGTAGGCGAGAAACCTCGAGCGGACAGCACCCGAGGCGCGGTCGATGACCGTGACCCACGGTTGTCCGCGGCCACTGGTCTCGGAGGCCAAGACGATGATCCCGGGAGGGGGTGGTGGCGGCTCGGGCGTGGGTGGCGGCTCGGGCGTGGGTGGCGGCTCGGGCGTGGGTGGCGGCTCGGGCGTGGGTGGCACGGCCGCAGCAATGAGCAGCGACGAGGTCGTGTCGAGGCGAATGGCGTTGACGCCGCCGCTCCCGTCGCGCTCGCCCAGGCTGCTGCCGGCGCCGCCTGCGGCGGTTGAGCCGGTCGCATTGCCCGCCGTGCCCGCCGTGCCGGGCAGCGTCGTCCCCCGGACGGTCAGGGGGATCGCGAGGGTGCTGCCGGGGGCCAGGTCGCCGGCCAGGTCGAGTTGGTAGACGACGCTGATGATGCCCCCCGGCGGCACGGCATCGATCACGAGGTCGAGCCGGCTCCCGGTCGAGGTGTCACGAAACCCGGCGGGAGCCTGCCCGGCGAGCACCCGGATAGTCCCCGGCACGATCGTGGCCCCGGCCGGCAGGTCCCCTTGGACCTGCACGTCGTGCAGGGCCGCCCGCGACGGGCCGCCGGCCGCCCCAAACGCGACGCGTTGACCGACGCGTCCTCCACGCGGGAAGGGCCCCGCCGCGGTCAGTTCGCCTCCCGCCGCCACGGTCCGGCTGGTGAGCCACGCCAGTGAGCCCTCGGCCACCGTGACCACATCCGTGGCCGTGGCCAGCAGCGGGAAACCATCGATGATCAGCCGCGCCCGGCTGACGAGGTCCGTTCCCCGGTCGTCGTGCACCGCGTTCCCGACGCCGTTCGTCACGAGGGCGTTGAACTCGAGCACGATGAACTCGTCGTTCGCGTCGGCGTCGCCGTTGGCCAGCACGCCGAAGTCGAAGATCACGTCGCCACCGTCGCCGAATCCACCGGGATCGGCGAGGATCGCGGCCGCGGGTAGCGGCCTCGTGGGAACGACGCCGGAGGCTGTGCCGCCGCCGACATGCGTGCCCGGGGACGGCGGCAGGCGGCTGGCCGAGAGCCGACCGTCGCTCACGAGCGCCACCCGCGCCGAACCGTCGGCGACGAACGCGAGGCCGGGCGGGAGCTCGACCCGCAAGCGGGCCGAGGCCATCGAGATGTCTCCCTCGGGCACCAGGGACACGACCCGCTGGCGGACGACCTCGCCGATGGTCGCCCGCCCGGCGCCGGTCGATTCGCTCGTGGCCGTCACGTCGAGCGTGAGGCCGAAGTCGGCGGCCCGGAAGTCGGCCAGCGCGACGATCCGCGAGCCGTCGACACCGCCGGCCCCCGTCCGTTCTCGGGCGGCGGGGTCGGCCGCCCGCGTGCCGGGGTCTCCCGGCAGGCTCGTCCAAGTGACCGTGGCGGCACTGCGCGTCGTGTTGCCGGGCAGGATGGTGTTGGAGACCGTCCCGGAAATCGTGGCCGTGATCCGCCGGCTGGCGTCGCCCCCCACGTCGAAGCCGGCGCGGGTCTGGAGCGTCCACCCCGCACCGTCACTCCCGACCAGTTCGAACGCCGCGGCGGTGACGAGGCTGGCGGTATCCGTGACCACGAAGGTCGGCGCCGACACGAGCGACCCGGCGGCCGCCGTCGGCAGAGGCCAGGAGACGGCCACCTCGTGGGCGGTGGGTGATCCGGCGACGCCTCCCAGCGTCAGTTCGTAGGTCACTTCGTCGCCGACCGAGCCGGCGGTCGCCCCGCCGGCGATCCGAACGGCGGCGGCGACGTCGAGTCGGGGCTCGAGGATACGGAGCGGCGCGGAGACGGCGAGCACCGGGTCGACGCGGCCGGCCGCGGTGAACCGGGCGGTGGACGAACTCGTGGCCGAGTCGCGGGCCGCGGCCACGTTGCGGACGATCGACCGATACGTGAAGGTGATCGTCTCGGTCGTCGTTGGGTCGACGTCGGCGTTCACGATCGTGCCCAGGGCGAACGACAGGCTGCGGCCGTCCGCCGCCAGGACGGGCGTGAGGCTGCCCGACACGGTCACCAGCGGCGACGACGTCTCCGCCCGCAGGAAGCCGACGTAGGCCAGCGCGTCGGCGAACGCTTCGCGGAGGACCGAGTCGCGGAGGGTGCCGGCCGCCAGCCCGAGCGTGAGCGTGTGCGTCACCAGTTCGCCGACGACCGCCGCGTCGGCGGCATTGCCTAGGGCATCGATTTCGGTGGCCGCCAGGTCCGACCGCAGCGTCACGCCGGGGTCGGCGGCGAGGAGCTGCCTGGCTTCGAGCCGCTCCGGTCGCGGAGTGGTGTGGCGGCACGGACGTCGTCGGCGCGACGCGAGCGGACGGGGGGAGCGGCGAATGTTCACGAATGGTCCGGCGGCGGGCGAGGAAATCGCAAACTCTACGCCTCTTGCCTAACCCACCATCTTCGGCGGGTCAAACAACGGGCCTTGAGCGGGACTTTTTCCCCGGACTTTCGACAGCGGCGGCCCCTCGCCCGCGCTGGAATGTTCAGGCCGCCCCGAGGATCGTGCGGCGGGCAACGCTCCACCAGCCCGGTCGGGAGAGGGTGTGGTAGGGGGAGTCGGCCGGCAGCACGACGGCCAGATGTTCGTGGGCCCGCTTCAGGTTGTGGTAGGGCATCGACGGGAACAGGTGGTGGAGGGCGTGGTAGCGGATCGAGAACGGGAACAAGAGCAACGTCAGCGGATCGTTGGTGGTGAAGTTGCAGGAGTCGAGAATGTGGGCGTCCATGTCGACCCGGCTGCCGTCGCCCTCGAAGTGGTGGTCGGCGAGTTGCCGCAACTGATTGAGCAGCACCGTCGCGACCGCCAGCGTGTAGAGCAGCGGGATCCTGGTCCAGGGATTCAGGCCGGCGAACACGAGCGCCGGGATCAACGCCGCCCGCAGGAAGCAGGGGATCTCGACGGCCAGGATCGCCCGCCGGTCGGCCGGCGTCAACTTCCGCTCGTAGCGGCGATTGAGCGTCAGCGACGAGGCCTTGCGGAGGGTCCACTCGCGAACGGCCGGATGCACGAACGTCAGCGGCACCAGCAGAAAACGCAGGAATACGAGCCCCGGAAAGGCCAGGACGTGGACCACGTAGCCCGCGATGCTCGCGAGGTTGCCTCCCTCCATCACGTTGGCGACGTATTCCGGATCCTCGGGCGTGCCGTAGATCCGCTGGCTGTGGTGGTCGCGATGGTGGCGGGTGAAGAACGGGCTGGGGGTGAGGGTCATCACGCCGCCGAGCAGGTTCCAGGCCGCCTTGAAGACGGGCATCTCGTGGGCTCCGAGGTGGCAGACCTCGTGGATCAGGGAGCCCATCCGATAGAGCCAGAAGGCGCCGATCGGAAAGGCGATCAGCTGCGGCCACGATCCCATGGGGGCGGTCAGGTAGATTCCGGCGGCCAGATAGGCCGCCGTGATGCTGACCAGGAAGTCGAGCCAATACCGCCAGGGGGAGACCCGGAAGAAATCGGTGTCGGCGTCGCGGACGGCCCGCCGCACCTCGCTGATCCAGGGCACGCCCCCGTCCTCGGAGAGCGCGGCCGGTTCGATCAGGGGCAGGGTGCCCGGAGGTGGCGGCATGGCTGACTCGCTTCCTTGCAAAGGTGAGCGGAGATTCCAGCAGAACGAGCCGCCGTGTGCCAGTCCGGTTCCGCCCGAGCGGAATCAGCGCGGCTTGAGCGTGCCGAGCCAGGCGACGAGGTCGACCAGTTCCTGCTCGCTGAGCACCGTCGCCAGGTCGGCCGGCATCAGCGAGACGGGCTGGCGAACCAGTTCCTCGACATCGCCCGTGGCGAGCGACACATCCACCCCGTCGGCCCCGCGGATCACGACGCCGTCGTCGGTCTTCGAGATCAGGAGGCCCGAGAACGAGCGGCCATCCTCGGTGATCGCCGTCCAGGTCTCGTAGTTGTGACTGATGGCGGCCGATGGGGCGAGGATCGATTCGTAGAACGCCTGCGGCGAGAGCTTGGCGCCGATGCCCGAGAGTTCGGGTCCCACCGCCTTGCCCTCCCCGTTGACCACGTGGCACTTGGCGCACGTCCCCGCGCCGGCGAACACCGCCCGGCCGGCCGTCGCGTCGCCCTTGCGCTTCACGAGGTCGGCCACGGGCGGCAGGCTCGATCCGCCGCGGGCCTTCGGCAGGGGCAGCACGTCGGCGGCAGACGTCCGCACGTCGCCCCAGGGGCAGGCCGAGATCGCGGTGGCCGCCGCCTGCACCGCCTGCGCCGGCAGGTCACCGGCTTTCGCCAGCGCCACCACTCGCTCGGCGCCGTGCTTGCTGCGCGTCAGGCCGCGGACGGCGGCCGACCGCCGCTGGGGCGGGGCGGCCTGGTCACGGATCGTCGCTTCCAGGAGCGTCACGGCCGGCTTGTCACCACGGATGCCCAGCACCTCGAGCAGCCGCGCCGCGGGCTCGTCGTCTCCGGTGATCGTCGCCGACACCACGTCGGCGCCGCCGAGTTCCATGGCGGCCGCCGCCGCGTTGGCGGCCAGGGCGTCGTCGGTGCCGCTCGTGGCGGCGAGTTTCACGAGCGTTGCCGCCTGGTCCTCGAGCCGAAACCTGCGGGCCAGCTCGACGAAGGCCGGCGTGCCGGCCACGCGGGCCGCCGCCTCTGAAACCCGCCGGGCGACTGCCGGGTCGGCCATGGCGTCTCCATCGAGCCGGAGCACGAGCTCCGGCAGCACCACGGCCGCCCGCTCCTCGTCGAACGCGGCCCGGGCCACGAGATCGCGGACGGCCGCCGCCACGGCGGCTTTGTCCTGGAAGTCGAGCGCCCGCAGGCAGGCCAGCGACTCGTTGGTGGTGGTCGAGGGATCGCCGATGATCGCGCAGAGCAGCTTCGGCGTGGCGGCCGCCCGGCTTCGCCACACGATCTCGCGGCCCGCCGGCGAGTTCCAGCCGGCTCCCGCGGTCGCGAGCCACGCGGCGAGCCGCGTGTCCCACTGGCTCGCGCCGGCGAGGCCCGCCGCGCCGTCGGCCCCGATCCCGAGCGCCTCGAGTTCCCACCGGTCGCCGGTCGCGTGCCGGGCGGCCAGCGCCGCCCAGGCCCGGTCGGCCCGCTCGCCTGCGACACCCCTGAGCGCGATCGCCGCCTCGCGGCGGACGGCGGCCGACGGGTCGGCGGCGAACTTCTCGACGAGGCCGAGCACGTCGCCCTCGACGCGGCGGCAGAGCCGCACCGCCACGATCCGCAGGTTCTCGTCGGCATCGCCCGCAAGCCTGGCGATCCACGCGTCGGCCCGGCCGGGCAGCATCCCGGCCGCCCAGGCGAGGCGGGCCCTGAGCCGGGGATCAGTCGCCTTCACGAAAGCCTCCTCGAGCGCCGGGGCCGCGGCCTCGGGCTGGGTCGCCAGCCGCTCGAGCGCCGTCGCCCGGGCGCAGAGGTTCGGGCTCGCGAGCGCCGCCACGCAACCGGCCACCGAGGCGAAGTCGTATGTCGGCACGCTCCACTTCGAAGCCGGGGGCGCGATCCGGTAGATCCGGCCCTTCTCGACGTCGCCCATGCCGTGGCCGCCGACCCCGGGGTCGTACCAGTCGGCCACGACGAGCGACCCGTCGGGCGCCACGCAGACGTCGCTCGGCCGGAACCAGCGATCGGCCGCGCCGTCGGCCACCGGTTCGATCCGCGACTCGTAGCCCGCGCCGCGGGCAGCGACCGGGTAGGCCCGCACCACGTTCGGCCCGGCATCGCAGTGAACGAGCGCCCCACGAAACCGCTCGGGCAACAGCGCGCCCTCGTAGACGCAGATCCCGGTGGGCGAGCCGCCGCCGGTCTGCAGCAGGTTCGGCACCACGCCGGGGTCGTTCTGATGCCAGTGCCGCAGCGGGATCTCGGGCTCGATGTTCGTACGGCCCGCCTGCCAGCCGGCCCCGCTCCGCTCGTCGACGTAGCCGAAGTTGCCGTATTCCATCACGAAGTTGATCCGCACCCCCTTGTTGCCGTCGTCGTCGTTGTCGCTCTGCCAGAGCGAGCCGAACGAGTCCACGGCCACCTCGTAGTTGTTGCGGAAGTTGTGGCCGAGCACCTCGAAGTCGCTGCCGTCGGGCAGGCAGCGGAAGACCATCCCCTGCCGGTACGGCCTGCCCGAGTCGTTGACCACGTTGCCCAAGCGATCGGTGACGGGCTTGCCGTCGCGGTCGTGCACGGCCCGCCCCGTGTTGCCGAAGTTGAAGTACCAGCGGCCGTCGGGGCCGACCACGAAGGCGTGCACCGAGTGGTCGTGTTGCGGCTGGCCCGTCTTCGTGAACAAGACCTCGCGCCGGTCGGCCTTGAGATCGCCGTCGTCGTCGTGAAACACGAGCACCTCCGGCGCGCACGACACGATCACCCTCCGTCCCTTCCCCTCGCCGATCACGCAGATGCCAAGCGCGCTGTCGACGTCGCGGCCCTGGTGAAACACCGTC
>Ga0214917_10001659_pt1 | contig 28362 bp, 27 predicted proteins | sample LL_1208_BB_MetaG_FD_177983 | JGI IMG/M metagenome (GOLD analysis project Ga0214917, IMG submission 177983) | Freshwater microbial communities from Lake Lanier, Atlanta, Georgia, United States - LL_1208_BB | ecosystem: Environmental > Aquatic > Freshwater > Lake | place: USA: Georgia | collected... | reverse complement strand
CCGCCCCACCAGGCCGCGGGCAATACGGGTATAGATAAAGGCGCCCAGGCCGAAGCTGGCGACAATCAGCCCAGCCAGGCCCGGCGAGAGGTGAAAATCCTCAATCAGAAAGGCCGCGATAAAGGGAAACGCCCCACCAAACAGCAAGGCACCATCCAAAAACGCCGCCACCATCAGCAGCCGCACGCTGTGCTGGCGGAACATTTTTGCATAAAGCCGCAAGCCCGAACCCCGCGCCCCCTGCGGCGCCGCCCGCCACATCGCCGGCCCCAGCTTCGCCGCCAGCAGCAGCCCAATGGCGGCGGTGAAGCAGCCAAAGACGAGGAAGGAGGCGCGCCAGCCCATATGCTCGCCCAGAATGCCCGAGATCGGGCTGGCCAGCATTTGCGACATCACATTGCCGATGAGGAATTGCCCCAGCACCGCCTGGCGCTCCTGATAGGGCACGCTATCGCCAATATGGGCCATGAGCAGGGGAATCACCGCGCCCGAGACCAGCCCACCCGCCGCCCGCAGCAGCGCCAATTGCGTCAGGCTGCCGGAAAACTCGGCGCCGATGGTGAAAATGCCAAACAACACCAGCGCAATGGCCGCCACCCGCAGCTTGCCAAAGCGGTCCCCCGCCGGCCCGGTGCCAATCTGCCCGCCGCCATAGGTGATCATGAAGGCGGCAATCAGAATGGAGACCGAGGCGGTGGGCACGCCGAAATCCTGGCCGATCAGCGGCAGCAGCGGGTCCATGATGCGCATGCCAGCACCGGAGGCGAAGCCGGCCATGGCGATGAGCGCGATGGAAACCTGGGGCGCGGCGGTGGTCACGCGCGCTTGGCGCGTTCGGTCGCGGTCTTTAGCTGCCCGCAGGCCGCCAGAATATCCCGCCCGCGCGGCCGGCGGATCGGGCTGGAATAGCCGGCCTCATTCAGCACCTCGGCAAAGGCCCGCACCGCCTCGGGCGTGGAGGTTTTATAGGGGCTGCCAGGCCAGGGGTTGAAGGGAATGAGGTTCACCTTGGCCGGAATATCGGCCAGCAGGCGAACCAGCTCATGCGCCTCGGCGATGCTGTCATTCACGCCGCGCAGCATGACGTATTCAAAGGTGATGCGCCTTGCATTGGAGGCGCCAGGGTAGCGCCGGCAGGCCGCCAGCAGCTCGGCGATGGGGTATTTGCGGTTGAGCGGCACGATCTCATTGCGCAGCGCGTCATTGGTGGCGTGCAGCGAGACGGCGAGATTCACCCCCAGTTCCTGGCCGCATAAATCCATCATCGGCACCACGCCCGAGGTGGAGAGGGTGATGCGCCGGCGCGACAGGGCGATGCCCTCATGATCCATGATGATGGTCAGCGCGGCGGCGATGTTTTCGTAATTATACAGCGGCTCGCCCATGCCCATGACCACGATGTTGGACAGACGCCGCCCCTCCTCGCCCTTGGGTGTCGGCCATTCGCCATAGGAATCCCGCGCGGCCATGAACTGGCCCACAATCTCGGCCACTGAGAGATTGCGCACCAGCTTCTGCGTGCCGGTGTGGCAGAAGGTGCAGCTCAGCGTGCAGCCCACCTGGGTGGAGATGCACAGCGCGCCACGGTCATGATCGGGGATATAGACGGTCTCAACCTGCTGTTGGTCGCGGAAATTGAACAGCCATTTGCGGGTGCCGTCGCTGCTGGTCTGCTCGGTGGTCACACCGGGGCGGCCGATGACGAATTGCTCCGCCAGCTTGGCCTGCAGGGGCTTGGCAATGGTGTTCATGGCGGCGAAATCGGTCACGCCCTGGTGATAAATCCAGTGCCATAGCTGCTTGGCGCGAAAGGGTTTCTCGCCAATCGCCAGCATCTCGGCGGCAATTTCCTCCCGCCGCATGCCCACCAGCTCCCGCCGGCCATCGGCAAGCCTCGCGGCCGGTGGGTCGAAGAGCGCGGATTTGGCGCGGATGCGCTCCCGCTCCTCGGCATTGAGCAGGGCCTCGGGCGCCATATGGCGGATGGCCTGGGGGAAGGCCTTGTGTGGGGTTATCGGCGCGGCGGTGCTGTCGGTGGGCATTCGCGCGATATAGCCTCATACGCGGCAGAAAAACCGGCCAGCGGGAAAATATCCTGCGCCGTGCCGCGGCCATTGGGGCCGGGCGCGCGGGCCTGGGCCTCCCGGCCATTGCGCATGGCGGTGACGGCGGCGCGGCCATCGCGCAGAAAGGCATTGTCCTGGTTGGTATAGGCCGACAAATCGGCCGGGCCGATCACCAACCTCAGCTCAGCCCCGCGGCCAAAATTATAGCCGCTGCGAACCGCCACCTGATCGCGCCCGGCGGGCCGATGCGTCACCAGCAGCAGGATCTCTTGCGCATTGCGGCCGGGCACGCCCTCGCTGCGGGTGGCACGGGTGAAAGCGTAGCACAGCTTCCTGCCACCATCATTGTGGGTCGCCGCCGTCCAGGACTGGAAGGTGCCGAGCGGGCGCGGGCCGGTTGGCGCCGGGCTCTGGGCCTGGCTCTGGGCCTGGCCCAGGCCGGGGGCGAATACGGATAGCAGCACGGCGACGGCGATCAGACTGCGCATGGCCCCTAGATACGCCCCGGCGCGCATTACCACCAGATGCCCCGGCGGCTCACGCAACCGCGCGCGCCCCCGGCCGGAATTGCCAGCCCAGAAACGCCACCCCCAGCGCCAGCCCCACCCAATGCGGATGCGGCAGGGCCAATAGCGCCTCGAACAGCGCGGGAAAGAGCAGCATCAGCCCCACCACCGTCAGCACGCCGCGCTCCAGCGCCGAGAGCGCATGGCGGGCAAAACCCTGTGCGGCCGCAGCCAGCGCCGCCAACCCGCCGGTGGCGAGAAAAATCTGCCAGGCCACATCGCCCCAATTCATGGTCGGCGTCAGGTTCAACAGCAGGCCCACGCCCTCAGGGTCGGTGACGAAGACAAAGGGCAGCACAAAGGCCGGCAGGGTGTATTTCCAGGCCATCAGCGTGGTGCGGTAGGGCCCGGCACCGGTGATGGCGGCAGCCGCGAAGGGGCTGAGCGCGGTGGGCGGCGAAACCTCGCTCAGCACCGCATAGTAAAAGACGAACATATGCGCGGCGTAATCCGGCACGCCCAGCTTGATCAGCGCGGGTGCGGCCACCACGGCGCAAATGATGTAGCTGGCGGTGACCGGCACAGCCAGGCCCACAACCCAGACAATCAGCGCCGTATAGATCGCCGTGATCACCAGCGAGCCGCCCGCCGCCTGGATGGCGATATCGGAGAATTTCAGCCCCAGCCCGGTCAGGGTGATCACACCCACGATAATGCCCGCACAGGCGCAGGTGGCGGCAATGCCGACGGATTGGTTGGCGCCATCGGCCAAGGTCTTGATCAGCTTGCGCGGCCAGAGCGCATGCTCCTTCGACAGGAAGGAGAGCGCCACCGCGAGGCCCATGGCGTAGAGCACCGCGAGCGTCGCGGAATAGCCCAGCCCCATAAAGAAGATGATCGCGATGAGGCTGGTGAAATGATACCAGCCGCGCCGGAACATCGCCCCCACCGGCTCCACCACCATCGGCGGCGGCTCGCGGTAATCGGCCCGGCCACGGATGCGGCGCTGGTCCAACTCCACCATGAAGAGCAGGCCGGCATAATAGAGGCAGGTCGGTACCGCGGCCATCAGCAGCACGGACAGATAGGAAATCTTGAGATATTCGGCGATGAGAAACGCCGCCGCGCCCATGATGGGTGGCGAGATGATGGCACCCAGCCCACCCGCCGCCAGCAGCCCGCCGGCATCGTCGCCCTTATAGCCAACCTGACGCATCATCGGCCAGGCGACGGTGCCGATGGTGACGGTGGTGGCCACGCCTGAGCCACTCGGCCCACCCAGCAGAAACGCCGACAAGACCACCGTGCGCCCAGCACTGGCCGGCTTGCCGCCCGTCGCGGAAAAGCTGAAATCGACGAAATATTTCCCGGCCCCCGAATTGCTGAGAATGGCGCCGTAAATCGTAAAAAGAATGATCAGCGTGGCGGAAACATCCACCGCAGTGCCAAAAATCCCCTCCAGCGCCACCGAAAGATGCGGAATCAGCCGCTCCGCATCATAGCCGCGATGTGTCCAGGGCGCGGGCAGGTGATTGCCGAAAAACGCATAGAGAATGAAGGCTATGGCCACCACCGGCATGATCCAGCCGGTGGCGCGCCGCGTCGCCTCCAGCACCAGCGCGATCAGCAGCCAGCCCACCACGATATCCATGGGCTCGGGGAAGATGATGCGGTCCTGCAGGTCATCACCGCCCGAGATCAGGTACCAGGTGACGTAAATGGCGGCCGCCACCAGCGCCCAATCCCAGGGCATGAAGCGGTGGCGGAACCGCGCCATCGCCGGAAACAGCAAAAACCCCAGCACCATGGTGAAACCAACATGGGCAAAACGCAGCACGGTGGTGGGCACGATGCTCCAGGCGGCCCAGAGATGAAACAGCGACATCGCCAGCGCGATACCCACCGCCACATAGCCCAGCAGGCCGGAGAAATTATTGCTGGCCCCCTCCTCGCTCTCGATCAGGGCGGTGATCTTCTTCGCCGTGACGGCATCGACGGAAGCGGGGTCCATGTCAGGCGGAAGGGCGGTATGGGGGCCGGACATCGGCAATCCTTATTGCTGGGCGAGGATCAGAATTGCGCCTCATCGCGTGCCCAGCGGCAAATGTCACGCGATGCCCCAGGGCTACTGCGCCTGGGCCATCGCCACCCGCCGCGCCCGGCGCAGCTTGGCGGTTCCGGTGCGGGGATGGCCGCCAAGGCAGAGCAGCCGCCATTGAACAGGCGGTGGGCGTGGGATGAAGGAAGGTTTATTCAGCACCCAGGGTCGAGCGTCTTTGAGAAGGGCTGCGGTGTGATGCGGCGGGCGATGTTCTTCATGCTCTTCGGCGGTCTGGCCGTGGCGCTGGTCTGGCTCCTGGCCCGCGCCATGGCGCCGGGCGGCTTTACCCTGTTCGAGGCGCTGGCCCTGCTGGCCTTCGCCGGCACGGTGCCCTGGGCAGCGCTCTCGGCCAGCAATGCGCTGCTGGGCTTTGCCGTGCTGATGGCCAGCCGCAACCCGGCCGCCTGCGTGCTGCCAGCGCTGCGCCAGGCCCGGCCCGCCATGCCTGCCGGCCATACCGCCATCATCATTTGCATCCGCAGCGAGGATATGGCGGCGGTGCTGCCCCCCCTGGCCCGCCTGCTGGAGGGCTTGGCGGCAGCGGGTGTGGCGAGCCATTTCACCCCCTGGTTCCTCAGCGATACGCCCGAAGGCCCCGCCGCCCAGGCCGAAGCCGCCGCTATTGCCGGCTTCACCGCCCGCTACCCCGCCACCCGCTATCGCCGCCGCGCCGAAAACACCGGCTTCAAGGCCGGCAATGTGATGGATTTCTGCGACCATCACGCTCAGGGCGCCGAATTCATGCTCTGCCTGGATGCCGATAGCGACATGACCGCCGAGGCGGTGCTGCGCCTGGTGGCCTGCATGGCGGCCGAGCCACGGCTGGCCATCCTGCAGCAATTGATCGTCGGGCGCCCGGCGGGTGCGGCTTTCCCCCGGCTTTACCAATTCGGCATGCGCGCCGGCATGCGGGTCTGGGCCACCGGGCAGGCCTGGTGGCAGGGCGATGAGGGGCCGTATTGGGGCCATAATGCCATCATTCGCATCGCCCCCTTTCGGGCCCATGCGCGGCTGGAGGCATTGCCCGATGGCAGCCCCATCCTCAGCCATGACCAGGTGGAGGCCGCGCGGCTGCATGCCGCAGGCTGGAAGGTGGCGATGCTGCCCATCGAGGCCGGCAGCCTGAGCGCCACCCCGCCCGCTTTGCCGGAATTCATCGCCCGCGAGGCGCGCTGGGGGGCGGGCAGCATGCAGTATTTTCGCCTCTTCCGCCTGCCGGGCCTGACCTGGATGGGGCGCTGGCAATTCGCCCAGGCCATCATGCTCTTCGCCGTGGCGCCGCTATGGGCGCTGGTGCTGGTCTTCGCTTTGGCCAATGCCGCCGCCGGGGGCGGGGGGGCCGACGCGTCCCGGCTGGCCCTGGCCATGCTGGCCGTCTGGGCCGCGCTGCAAGCGCCGAAATGGCTGGGCTTTGCCGAATTGCTGCTCAAACCTGCCCTGGCGGCCGAATATGGCGGGCGGGCAAAGGTGCTGCGCGGTGCGGCGCTGACGCTGCCCTTCACCCTGCTGCTGGATTCCATCAGCGCCTGCAACACCGCCCTGGTGCTGGCTTTGCTGCCCTTCCGCCAAAAGCCCGGCTGGGCGGTGCAGAACCGCGCCGAGCGCGGCGTGAGGTGGTGGGATGCGGCAAGGCTGTTCTGGCCGCACACGCTTTTGGGTGTGCTGGCGCTGGCCCTGCTGCCGCTCGCCGCCTGGCCCTGGGCGCTGCCCTGGCTGGCCGGGCTTGTGCTGGCCGTGCCGTTTTGCGTGCTGACCGCAGCGCCCGGGGTTTCGGCCTGGCTGCGGGCGCGCGGGCTGGCAGCCACGCCCGAGGAGCTTGCGGCTAATCCGCCCGCAGCCCCGCCGCCCTGACCACCGGCGCCAGCGCCGCTTGGCTGCGCGCCTGATAATGCGCCGTCTCCTCCGGCGTGGTGAACCAGGCCGAGGCGCCCAATTCCAGATAGCTGGCCTGCAGATCCGGCGCGGCAAGCGCCTCGCGCATCAGGCCAGACAGGCGGGTGATGACGGGGCTGGGAATGCCGGCCGGGCCGATCAGGCAGGTCCAGCTCACCACATCAAAGCCAGGCAGGGTTTCCGAAATCGCCGGGAGATCGGATGCGGCGGGGCTGCGCCCGGCCGAGGTGACGCCCAGCGGCCGCACCCGCCCCTGCCGGCTGAGGGTGAGCGTGCCCGGGATATTGTCGAACATCATGCTCACCCGCCCCGCCAGCAAATCGAGCTGCGCCGGGGCGCTGCCGCGATAGGGCACATGCACCATCCGCACCCCGGCCATCAGGTTGAACATCTCACCCGCCAGATGCAGCGAGGTGCCGGGGCCGGCCGAGCCAAAGGTCAGCTCCCCCGGCCGCGCCCGGGCCAGGGCAATCAGCTCGGCCACATTCTGCACCGGCAGGTCCAGATTGACCGCCAGCAGATTGGGCAGTTGCCACATGCCTGAGATGTAAGAAAAATCCCGCGCCACATCGAAGGGCAGCGAGGCATACATGCTCGGCGCCACGCCATGGCTGGCAATGCCGCCCAGGCCCAGCGTATAGCCATCGGGCCGCGACTTCGCCACCACATCCACCCCCACATTGCCGCCCGCGCCGGAGCGGTTCTCGACGATGAATTGCTGCCCGGAAAGCTCCGTCAGCTTTTGGCACAGCCGGCGGGAGAGCGTGTCCGTCGGCCCGCCGGGCGGGTAGGGGTTGATGTAGCGCACGGTCTGCGCCGGCCATGGCGGTTGGGCCAGGGCAGGGGCCAGTAACGGGGCCAGTGCCGGGGCAGCCATGGGCAAGGCCAGCGCGGCGCGACGGCTGATGGACATTTTGGTTCCCTCCATTTGAGGGCCATGCTGGCCCGGGGCCGGGGCCGCGCGCCAGCAAAATCAGCCGAGCAGCCGCCCCAGCACCCGCGCCGTGTAATCCACCACGGGTATCACCCGGCCATAATTGATCCTGGTCGGGCCGATCACGCCAATCGCGCCCACAATCTTCTGCTGCGCATTCTTGAACGGTGCCACCACCATCGACAGGCCAGCAGAGCTGAACACGCCATTTTCGGCGCCGATGAAAATCTTCACCCCCTCGCCCTGCTGCGCCATTTCCAGCAGGCGCAGCGTGGTCTCCTGCGCCTCCAGCCGCTCGAACAGCGCCTGAATCTCATGCACCCGGGCCATATGGTCCAGGTTTTCCAGCAGCCGGGCCTGGCCGCGCAGGATCAGGCTGCCGCCCGAGGCCGCGCTGCCACCGGCCAGCGTGCCCAGCCCCGCCTCGACCACCTGATTGGTCAGCGCATCCAGCGCGGTGCGATTGGCGGCGACTTCGGTGCCGACATCCTCGCGCAGCTCCTCGAGCGTGCGGCCGGCGAGGCGGGCATTGAGATAATTGCTGGCCTGCACCAGCGAATGCGGCGGCAGCCCCGCCGGCACCTCGATGACGCGGTTCTCCACCTGGCCATCGGCACCCACCAGCACCACCAGCGCGCGGCCGGGGCCGAGGGGGACGAATTCCACATGCTTGACCACCGCCTCGGATTTCGGCGCCACCACCAGCCCGGCGGCACCGGCGAGGCCACTGAGCATCTGCCCCGCCTCGGCCAGCGTGTCCTGTAAAGAGCGGCCATGCGCGGCACAGCGGGCAGAAATCGCCTCGCGCTCCGCCTCGCCCAAATCACCAAATTCCAGCAAACCATCGACAAAAAGCCGCAAACCCCGATCAGTGGGCAGCCGGCCGGCGGAGGTATGCGGCGCATAGATCAGCCCCGCCTCCTCCAAATCGCTCATCACATTGCGGATGGAGGCGGGCGAAAGCCCCATCGGCAAGCGGCGCGATAAGGTGCGGCTGCCCACCGGCTCGCCGGTATGGACATAAAGCTCGACCAGCTCGCGCAGAATGGCGGTGCCGCGGCCATCGAGGGCCGAGGAGCTCAGTAAGGGCGCAGCGGCCCGGAAAGGGGGCGTGTGCATTGCGCACATTCTAGGGAGGCGACGCGGAAATGTCCAAATCCATCCCGTGGGCGCGGGGAGAGGACTGCGCTACTATGGGCTTATCGAGGGAGATTTCTGGCATGAACCGACGCGCAATACTGGCCGCCCCCAGCTTGGCCACCCCGGTATTCCTCACCCGCGGCGCCCAGGCCCAGGCGCCGCGAATCGTCACCGAGGAATTCATGGTGCCGGTGGGCGATGGCCAAGAGGTGTTTCTGCGCAATAAGCGGCCGGAAAGCCTGGCCAGCTTCAGCCCTGGCCGCAGCCTGCTGATGGTGCATGGCGCCACCTACCCGGCCTCCACCGCCTTCGACCTGCCCTTGGGTGGGCTGTCCTGGATGGATTACATCGCCGGCCGTGGCTTTGATGTCTGGTGCCTGGACCTGCGCGGCTATGGCCGCAGCACCCGCCCGCCGGAAATGTCGCAGCCGCCCGAGGCCAACCCGCCCCTGGTGCGCGGCGAGCAGGCGGTGGCCGATATTGCCCGCGCCGCCGCCTTCATCCGCGAGCGCCGCGCGCTGCCGAAATTGACCCATCTGGGTTATTCCTGGGGCACGGCGCTGATGGGCCGCTTCGCCGCCGATAACCCGAGTTTGGTGGAACGCCTGGTGCTCTACGCGCCGGTCTGGCTGCGCCAGGGTGCCTCGCTGGCCGATCCTGGCGGGGCGCTGGGGGCCTATCGTTTCGTGACGCAGGAGGCGGCGCGCGCCCGCCGCGGCGCCGGCGTGCCCGAGGCGGCACGCGCCACTCTGGTACCGCCCGGCTGGTTCGAGCATTGGGCCGGCGTGACCTGGGCGACCGACCCTGAAGGCCTGCGCCGCAACCCCGCAGCCCTGCGCGCGCCCAATGGCAGCGTGGCCGATGGCCGCGAATACTGGGCCGCCGGCCGGCCCTTCTATGATCCTGCGAAGATCACCGCCCCCACCCTGCTGGTGCTGGGCGAATGGGACCAGGATACGCCCCCCTATATGGCCAATACGCTCTTCCCGCTGCTCACAGCGAGCACGGGCAAGCGGCTGGTGCTGCTGGGCGAGGGCACGCATGGCATGTGGATGGAGCGCAATCGCGGCGCCTTGTTCCAGGCGGTGCAAATTTTCATCGAAGAATCAGCCGGATAACAGGAAGGCGCGCCGCAGCTTCAGGCCCATTCCTCCTTAACGCCCTGGGGGCGACATGCCATGACGGGCCTGGCCGGGCGGATCGTCCCCGGCCGGCCAAGATGCCAGCCCTGGCCATAATCCGCGCCTAAGCGCTTCATCAAAGCGGCATGTTCGGCGGTTTCGATACATTCGGCGATGACCTTGGCGCCGACCGCGAGTGAGAGATCGACCATGGCGGCGATGAAGCTGCGATCCCGCTCCTGCTGCATGGCCGCGGCGACAAAGCTGCCATCGACCTTCACGTAATCAATCGGGAAGCTCTTGAGGTAGCGGAATGCCGCCGCACCGGCGCCGAAATCATCCAGGCAGATCGGCACGCCGCGCCCGCGCAATTCCTGCATCGTGTCCCGCGCGGCGGCCTCGTGCTCAATCTCAGCACTTTCTGTCAACTCGACCATGAGGCGGGCAGCGGCCCTGGGGGAGGCATCCAATGCGCTGCGCAGGCGGTTGCGGAAACCCAGGCTCTGCATCGACAGGCCGGAGATATTGACCGCGATATACTCCCCGGCATTGAGCTGCGGGGTGGCCTGCATGGCCTGTTCCAGCACGGCAAGGTCCAATTCCTCGGTCAGGCCGACCATTTCCGCCAGATTGACGAATTCCGCCGGCCCGCCATTGGGGCCCAGAATGCCCTTTTGGGGCCGCAGCAGCGCCTCGTAATGGTGCAGCCTGCCATCGCCCAGCGCGCAGATGGGCTGGAATTCCAGGCTGAAATTACGCCCCTCCAGCGCGCGGCGCAGGGTCTGGCTGCGCATCGCCACATCCTCCACAAAGCCGGCCAGGCCCCCACCAAACCCCTCCTCATACACTGCCTTGCTGCCACCGGAGGCGAAGACCGACAGGCAGTAGCGTATCGCCCGGGCCGATTGGACGGGCGAAAGCCCCTCCATGGCCAGCGGCAGGGTATCAATCCGCAGGGCATTGCGCAGGCCCTGGCTGGGCATCATGGCGTCCAGCGCATCGCCCAGGCCTGACAGGTCGGGCAGCTTGGCGCCTTCGCCCGGCATCACGCTGAAGCGGCCGGGCGCCACCTCCGTCGCCAAAGCGCCGCCATCGCGCTCCAGCACCCGGTTGATATGCGGCAGCAGCGTATCGGGCGTGGCGCCGCTGATCTCGATCAACCCCAGCCGGTCAGGCGGCACGGCGCGGCGAATCCGGCCCTCCACATCGCGCAGCATGGCAGCGGGGCCGCGCGGCGTGACGTCGGGCGCGAAGGGCGCCGGAGGTGGCGCGAAGCTCAGGCAGAGCCGCCTCGGATGGCCCGGCATGTCGAGATACAGGCCCGAGACGACAAAGGGCGTGGCATTGTCATCACTCAGCGCAATGGCCGAGGGCTCCAGCCGCCCGCGCACTGGCAGCATGGCCAGAGCGGTTTGGAAGGCGCCGCGGTCCTTCAACGCGATGAGATCAGCCACCGGCATGCCCAATACCGCCTCAGGCGGCAGGTTCAGCCGGGCACGGAAGGCCCCGGTGGCGAAGATGATGCGGCCATGACAATCCGTCTCCACCAGCATCTCGGCTGCAGCAAAGGCAAAGGCGACATAACGCTCCATCGCGCCCAAATGGCCGATGCTATGTATCGCCGACTGCATGAGCGCCCCCATATCGTGCCCTGGCAAGCTAGGGCAGGGAAACTAATGCTAGGTTAAAGCAGCGCCTGGGGGATCACGTCTCGAGGAGCTTGACCCGCCGGCCATCCACCCCCAGCGCCAGCCGCCCCGCCTTGAGCGCCAGCGCGGCCTCGCCAAACACCTCGCGCCGCCAGCCCTTGAGCGCCGGCACATCCGGCGCCGCCTCAGTGGCGAGCCGGTCAAGATCCTCGCTATTGGCCAGCAGGCGGGGGGCGACGTTATGCGCCTCACTCTTGGCCGCCAGCAGCACCTTCAGCAGTGCCACCAGCGCGGGCGAGGCGACGGGGCCGGGCCGGTTCTCGCGCATCTCCGGCAGGGCGGACTCGGGCAGCGCCCGCGCCTCGGCAATGGCGGCCACCAGCGACAGGCCAGATTTGCCCTTGGCAAAACCCTCCGAAATGCCCCGCGCGCGGGCCAGCTCGGCGGCGTTGGAAGGCGTGGTGGCGGCAATCTCCAGCAGCGTCTCGTCTTTCACCAGCCGCTGGCGGGGGATGTTGATGCGCTGCGCCTCGCGTTCCCGCCAGGCCGCCACCGCGCGCAAAACACTGAGGAAACGGCGGTTGCCGGTGCGTGGGCGCAGCTTTTCCCACGCCGTCTCCGGCGCCTGGATATAGCCTGCCGGGTCCTGCAAGGCGGCCATTTCCGCCGCCACCCAATCAAGCCGCCCCTCGCGTGACAATTGCTCGACCAGCTTCTGATAAATCACCCGCAAATGGGTGACATCGGCGGCGGCGTAATCCACCTGCGCCTCCGAGAGCGGCCGGGCCGACCAGTCGGAAAACCGATGCGCCTTGTCGATCGCAGCACCGGCGAGGCCGCGGGCCAGGCTGTCATAACTGGCCTGATCACCATAGCCGGCCACCATGGCGGCGATTTGGGTGTCGAACATCGGCGTGGGCACGGCGCCGTATTTGAGCAGAAAGATTTCCACATCCTGCCGCGCGGCGTGGAACACCTTCACGACATTGGGATTGGCCAAAAGATGCCCAAGGGGCGAAAGGTCAAGGCCTTCGGCTTGTGCATCAACCACGGCCACATCCTCGCTGCCGCCCAACTGCACCACGCAGAGCTCCGGCCAATAGGTCCGCTCGCGCATGAACTCAGTGTCCACCGTCACGAAACCTTCCGTGGCGAGGCGGGCGCAAAGCTCGGCGAGTTCCATGCTGGTGGTGACCAGGCGGGTGGGCGGGAATGCGAGGGGTTCGGGGCGCTGCATGCCCCGCAACTAGAGCATGGGGCCGAGGGCGCAAGACGGAATATTCGATTTTACAGCGACTGAGCCACAACAGGAAAGGCTAGGGAGACAAGGCAATGACGAAAAAACTGGCGGCTGAATTCATCGGCACGCTCTGGCTCGTGCTCGGCGGCTGCGGCAGCGCCGTGCTGGCGGCGAAGTTTCCAGAGGTGGGCATTGGTCTGGTGGGCGTCTCCTTCGCCTTTGGCCTGACGGTGCTGACCATGGCCTATGCCATTGGCCATGTCAGTGGCTGCCACCTCAACCCTGCGGTGACCTGCGGCCTGGTCGCGGCAGGGCGGTTCCCCTTTGAGGAGGCGCCGGGCTACATCATCGCCCAATGCGCCGGCGCCTGCGCGGGGGCCTTCCTGCTCTTCACCATTGCCTCCGGGGCTGCGGGTTTCGCCGGCGTGGGCGGCTTTGCCGCCAATGGCTTTGGCGCGCATTCGCCGGGCGGCTTCTCGATGAACGCGGTCATCATCACCGAAATCGCGATGACCTTCTTTTTTCTCACCATCATCCTGGGCGCCACCTCCACCGCGGCGCCGGCAGGCTTCGCACCCATCCCCATCGGGCTGGGGTTGACCCTGATTCACCTGATTTCCATTCCCGTTAGCAACACCTCGGTCAATCCGGCACGCAGCCTGGGGCCGGCCTTATTCGCCGAGGGGGCTTGGGCTTTGCCGCAGCTTTGGGTCTTCTGGGTGGCGCCAATACTGGGCGCGGTGCTGGCCGGGCTGGTGGCGCGCTGGCTGCAGGAATCCGAGGGCTGAGCGCCCCGCGCTTGACAGAGAAATCTCTCTGGCCCCTGTAGGGGGTCCTAAAATCAGACCAGGGTTACCCATGCACGCCTACCGCACCCATACCTGCGGCGCGCTCCGCGCCGAGCACGCGGGCCAAACCGCCCGCCTTTCCGGATGGGTGCACCGCAAGCGCGACCATGGCGGTCTGCTCTTCATCGATCTGCGGGACCATTACGGCCTCACCCAATGCGTGGTGACGCCCAATTCCCCGGTCTTCGAAGCAGCCGACAAGCTGCGCCCGGAAAGCGTGGTGACGCTGACCGGCGATGTGGTGGCGCGCGAGGGCGGCACGGTCAATGAAAGGCTGCCCACCGGCGCCATCGAGATGCGGGTACGCGAACTCACCGTGCAGGGCGCGGCCGAAGTGCTGCCCATCCAGGTGGCCGGCGAGCAGGAATTCCCCGAGGAACTCCGCCTGCGCTACCGCTTCCTCGACCTGCGGCGCGAGCGCCAGCACCGCAACCTGCTGCTGCGCAGCGGCGTGATCGCCTCCATCCGCCGGCGGATGATCGAGCAGGGTTTCACCGAATTCCAGACGCCCATCCTCACCGCCTCCTCGCCCGAAGGTGCGCGCGACTTCCTGGTGCCCGCCCGCAACCACCCCGGCAAATTCTACGCCCTGCCGCAGGCCCCGCAGCAATTCAAGCAATTGGCCATGGTGGCGGGCTTTGACCGCTACTTCCAAATCGCCCCCTGCTTCCGCGATGAGGCCTCCCGCGCCGACCGCAGCCCGGGCGAATTCTACCAGCTCGATTTCGAGATGAGCTTTGTCACCCAGGAAGACGTCTTCGCCGCCATCGAACCGGTGCTGGCCGGCGTCTTTGAGGAGTTCAACGGCTTTACCGGCGCGAAGCGGGTGGTGACCCCCGCCCCCTTCCCGCGCATCCCCTATGACACGGCGATGCTGGAATTCGGCTCCGACAAGCCCGATCTGCGCAACCCGCTGCGCATCACCGATGTGACGGCGCATTTCGCCGGCGGTGCCTTTGGCCTCTTTGCCAAGGTGACAGCCGGCGGCGGCGTGGTCCGCGCCATTCCCGCCCCCGGTGCCGCCGCCCGCCCGCGCTCCTTCTTCGACAGCCAGAATGAATGGGCGCGCTCCGAAGGCGCGGGCGGCCTGGGCTATATCTCCTTCGCCAATGGCGAGGCGGTGGGCCCCATCGCCAAGAATCTGGAGCCCGAGCGTGTGGCCGCCATCAAAGCCGCCTGCGGCCTGAAGGATGGCGACGCCGTCTTCTTCTCCGCCGGCAAGGAACTGGAGGCCGCCAAACTCGCCGGCAAGGCGCGCAACCGCATCGGCCAGGAACTCGGCCTCTATGAGGAAAACGCCTATCGCTTCTGCTGGGTCACCGATTTCCCGATGTACGAGTTGAACGAGGAAACCGGGCTGATCGATTTCAGCCACAACCCCTTCAGCATGCCGCAGGGCGAGCTGGAGGCGCTGAACACCATGAACCCGCTCGATATCAAGGCCTATCAATACGATATCGTGTGCAATGGCATTGAACTCAGCTCCGGGGCCATCCGCAATCACCGCCCCGAAATCATGCTCCGCGCCTTCGAAATCGCCGGCTATGGCCCCGATGTGGTCGAGGCGCGCTTTGGTGGCATGCTCAACGCCTTCCGTTACGGCGCGCCGCCGCATGGTGGCTCGGCCCCGGGTATCGACCGCATCGTCATGCTGCTGGCCGATGAGCCGAATATCCGTGAGGTCATCCTTTTCCCGATGAACCAGCAGGCCGAGGATCTGATGATGGGGGCCCCCGCCCCGGTCGAAGCCCTGCGCCTGAAGGAACTTTCCATCAAATTGGACCTAGCCCCGCCAAAGACAGGTGCAACACTGCCCAAAACCGCCTAAATACAGGCGATGAAATACGTCCTCCTTGCTGCCGTGCTGGCCCTGTCGCCAGTTTTTGCGAATGCCGCCGGCCCAGTGGAGGGTGCGGCCGATATGGTGGCCCACCGCGCCGCCTATCGCCTCACCCTGGATCGCTCGCGCGATACCGCGGGCATTCAGCGGGCCGAGGGTGCCATGCTGTTCGAGGTGCAGGATGCCTGCGAGGCCTGGGCCACCCGCCAGCGCTTCACCCTGGTGGTGACGGATAGGGACGGCAATACGGTCGAGACCAGCAGCGATTATTCCACCCTGGAGAGCAAGGATGGCCAAACCCTGCGCTTCTCGCTCACCCAGGTGACCGAGGGTGCGGTGACAAGCCGCGTCTCCGGCGAGGCAACGCAGAACGAGGCGGGCGGGCGCGTCGTCTTCACCGACCCGGTGCCCAATGAAATGCGCCTGGCCCCCGGCACGCTCTTCCCGATGATCCACACCATCCGCGCCCTGGCCGCCGCCCGCGCCGGGCAGCGCCTGCTGTTGGCACCGCTGCTCGATGGCACCACCGCCGATGGCCCGCAGGATACCACAACGATCATCACCGGTGGCTGGCAGGCACCGGCCGAGAATAGCCGCTTCCCCGCGCTGGCGCCCTTCGGCCATGCCCGCATGCGCATCGCCTTCTTCGAACCCGGCCAGCAGGGCGGCGCTTCCACCCCGGGCTATGAGGTCTCGCTGCGCTATTGGGCCAATGGCGTGGCCGATGAGATGAAGATGGATTTCGGCGAATTCATCGTCGATGGGCAAATGCTGGAATTGGCGCTGGCGCCCAGCGGCGGGTGCTAACCCCGCCGCAAATTCCACAAAAACGGGTTCGGCCCCTGCAACACCCCTGACAAATCCGCCCTGAAGGCGGTGCGCAGCCGGAACAGCCCGGTCGGCGCAAAGGGCACCGCATCCCAGGCCAATTCCTGCAGCTTCGCCATGGCAGCACCCTGCGTGGCGGCATCAGGCGCCTCAATCCAGCGCACCGCCTCGGCCTCCACCGCCGCATCCTCCGGCCAGCCAAACCACGCCGCCTGGCCATTCATCCGGATGATCGGCGAAACGGCGGGGTTGGCGATGCCCGGGGCCGGAAAATTGGTGTTGTGCAGGCTCCAGCCACCCTGGGCCGGCGGGTTGCGGCTGGCGCGCCGCGCGATGGTGGTGGCCCAATCGGCCTCAACCAATTGGATATTCACCCCCAGGCGGCGCATCACATCCGCCGTCACCCGGCCCTGCTGGGTCACGGCGGGGAAGTCACTGGGGTTCACATGCACAATCGGCTCGCCATTATAGTCGGCCTCGCGCAGCGCATCACGGGCGCGCTGCATCGCCGCCTCGCCACGGGCGGCGGGGGTGAATTCGCGCGTCGCCGGCAGGCCGCAGGGGAACATGGCGTGGCATTCCTGCCAGTCACCCGGCAGCGCCACCGCCTGCATGAAGTCGCTCTGCACCAGCACATCGCGGATGGCCCGGCGCACCCGCACATCATTGAACGGCGCATGCAAATGGTTGAAGCGCAAAAATCCCAGAAACCCGTTGGGGTCATACACCTGGGTGCGGGTGTTGCGGTCACGCTCCAGCGTGAGCACCAGGTCGGGCAGCGGGTATTCGATCCAGTCGATCTCGCCGGTGCGCAGCGCCGCCGCCGCGGTGCCGCCATCGGGAATCCAGACCATCTCCAGCCGGTCAAAATGCACCCGCTTGCCGCCTGACGCCGCCTCGGCCGCCTCGGCCCGCGGCAAATAGGCCTCATTCCTGGCGTAATGGGCGCGGGCACCCTGGTTGAACTCACCGGCCATGAACCGCCAGGGCCCGGAGCCGATCATATGCTCCGCCCCCAGCGGCCGGTCAGCCGGCAGGGCGGCGATGCGCTCGGGCATCATGAAACACGGGCTGGCGGCAGGCTTGGCCAGCGCATCCAGCAGCGCCGGGAAGGGCCGCTTCAGCCGAAAAACGAGAGTTCGGTCATCACTGGCGACAAGCTCGTCCGTGGCGCGCAGCAGCACGCCGCCAAAGCCATCACGCGCCGCCCAGCGCCGAATGCTGGCCACACAATCCACCGCCCGCACCGCCTCGCCATCATGCCAGCGCAAACCCTCACGCAGGCGAATCTCCCAGCGCAGCCCATCGGCGGAAACGCTGTGCCCCTCGGCCATTTGCGGTTGCGGCCGCAATTGCCGATCGGCGCCATAGAGCGTGTCAAACACGCAAAACCCATGTGTGGTGACAATAGTGGTGGGGTTGAAGATCGGGTCCAGGGCCGAAAGCGCTGCCTGCGGCATGAAGCGCAGGGTTCTGGCCCGCGCCGTCTGCGCAAGGGCCGGTGTGGCTGCCGCAGCGGCCAGAAAAACGCGACGCTTCATCCCATTCCCTCCATATGGCCGCCGGACGAGAAATGGCACAGGGGGCCGCGCAAGGCCCGATGCACCCTCCCTACGCCGGTCTTAACCGGATCAGGTTCCAAGGTTCGCGGGATGCGTCCCGCCTCTCAGCCCCGACAAAGGGGCTCACCCAGGTGACACCCATTGTCTGCGCGCGTTGCAGGCCGATGACAAGTGGGGGCTTTGACAGCCGCCCCCCGCCGGCCTCACCCTGCCCATACAAACGCGGCGGGGAAGTAGCGTGAACAAACCATTCGAAGGCGTGGCCGAGCTGGAAGAGGCAGGCTATGCCGATGATCTGCGAAAATTCCGCCTGCGCGATTACGGGCCGGAGGATTGGGTGGGCCTGGTCCTGCTCTGGACCACCGCCGGGCTCGTCTTCACCCAGTTCTTCTCCCGCTATGCGCTCAATGACAGCGTGGCCTGGACCGAGGAAGTGGCCCGCTACCTGTTGATGGTGCTCACCTTCATCGGCAGCGCGGGTGCCGTGCGGCGCGGCACCCACATCCGCGTCGAAGTGCTGGAACAATCCCTGCCCATGCCGGCCCGCCGGGTGCTCTGGGCCATTCTCGATGCCGGGCGGCTGGCCTTTTGGGTGTTCTGCACGGTGGTTGGCTATGATCTGGCGGACCGTATGGGGGTGATGCCGATGGATAGTTTCCAATCCACCCTGGGCTGGGTCTATTGGCCCATCTTCGTGGGCTTCCTGGCCATGAGCATCCGCGAGGCGCTGTGGATATGGCGTCGCTGGCGGCATGGCGATGCGCCCAATACCCAGGATGTCATCGCATGACCGCCGCCATCCTGCTTTTCGGCTTTTTCGGCCTGCTCGCCATGGGCTTCCCTGTGGCCATAGCCCTCGCCGGCTCGGGCATCGTCTTTGCCTATATCGATGGCACCATCCCCATGCTGGCCATCGTCCATCGCATGGCCTCGGGGGTGGATAGTTTCCCGCTCCTCTGCGTGCCCTTCTTCATCATGGCCGGGCTCTTGATGAACACCTCGGGCATCACCGAGCGGATTTATGATTTCGCCGTGGCCGCGGTGGGCTGGATGCGCGGTGGCCTGGCGCAGGTCAATGTCATCGGCTCGGTCATCTTCGCTGGCATGTCCGGCACGGCGGTGGGCGATGCGGCGGGCTTGGGCACCATCGAGGTCCGCGCCATGAAGGCGCATGGCTATGACCCGAAATTCGCCGTGGGCATCACCGCCGCATCCTCCATGCTGGGGCCGCTGCTGCCGCCCTCCCTGCCGCTGGTGATTTATGGCGTCTCGGCCAATGCCTCCATCGGCCAGCTTTTCGCCGCTGGCATCGTGCCTGGCCTGCTGCTGGCCACCTGCCTGATGGGCATGGTGTATTACTATGCCCGGGTGCGCGGTTATGGCGCGGATGCGAAATTCCGCCTGTCGGAAATGTTCCGCACCTTCCTGCGCGGCGCGCTGCCGCTGGCCACCCCCATCATCATCATCGGCGGCATGCGCGCCGGCGCCTTCACCCCCACCGAGGGCGCGATCTGCGCCGTGGCCTGGGCGCTGCTGCTGGGGCTTCTCGTCTTCCGCACCCTGGGCTGGAAGGCCATCGCCAAGGTCTCCTTCGAAACCGTGGAGATCACCGCCACCATCCTCATCATCGTCGCCGGTTCGGAAATCTTCGGCTGGCTGCTCACCACCACCCGCGCCTCGGAAATGGTGGTGGGCTGGGTGTTGGCATTGACCGAGCAGAAATGGCTCATCCTGCTGCTGGCCAATATTTTTCTTCTCCTGGTGGGCCTGGCGATCGAGCCGCTGCCCGCCATCCTCATCCTCACCCCCATCATGCTGCCGATCATGGAGACCATCGGTGTGGACCCGGTGCATTTCGGCCTGATCATGGTGCTGAATCTGTGCATCGGGCTGCTCACACCACCGGTGGGCATCGTGCTCTTCATTCTGGCCCGGGTGGGCAATATCAGCTTCGAGGATGCGGCGAAGGGCGTCTGGCCCTTCATGATTCCGCTCATCGGCGTGCTGATGCTCTGTACCTATGTGCCTGAAATCGTGATGTGGCTGCCCACGATGTGGTATCGCTGACGCCGCGCTGGCAGCGCCGCCATCACCGCCTCACGCTCCATCGGCGTGAGGCGCACCCAGGCGGCAATCTCGCCCAGGCTGCGAAAACAGCCCAGGCAGAAGCGCTGCTGGCGGTCGATCTTGCAAATATTCTGGCAGGGCGTGGCGATGGGGGCCTGGGGCATGTCAGCGCGCGTTGTAGCCGCCATCCACCAGCAGATCCGTCCCCGTCATATAGCGGCTTTCCTCGCTGGCCAGGAACAGCGCGGCATCGGCTATCTCCTCCACCGTGCCCTGCCGCCCGGTCAGCGTCAGGGGCCCATAAAACGCCAGCGCCCGCTCCTCACCGCCAATGCGGCCCAGCGTGCGCTCAGTGGCGATGGGCCCGGGCGACAGACTATTCACCCGGATACGATCCTTGGCATGGTCAATGGCCATGCAGGTGGCCATATGCACCAGCGCCGCCTTGGCCGTGCAATACCAGAACCGCCCCTCCCGCCCCACATGCCCCAGCTGTGACGCCATATGGATGATGCTGCCGCCCCCCGCCGCGCGCATGGCCGGAATGGCATAGCGGCTCATCAGCATCGGCCCCGTCAGGTTCACCGCCATGGCGCGGTTCCAATCCTCCAGCGGGATGGTCTCGGCCGTGTTGTCGGGCACGAAAGCGGCGGCGTTGTTCACCAGAATATGCAGCGCGCCGAATGTCGCCACCGTGGCCGCCACCGCGGCCTCGGCCTGGGCAGGGTCGGAGACATCGCAATGCAGCGCCAGTTCGGCCTCCACCCCGGGCCCGATATCGGCCCCGGCCACCAGCGCCCCCTGCTCGGCGAAACGCCGGGCGATGGCCGCACCAATGCCGCCCCGCGCGCCGGTCACCAGGGCCACGCGGCCCGCCAGACGGCCGCTCAATTGGCAATTCCCATATTGGCGACAAGCGGGCCCCAGCGCTCCACCTCGGCGCGCAGATGCGCCGCAGCGGCCGCCGGCGAACTATCTGGCCAAACCTCGGCGCTGTTCTGCCGCAGCCGCTCGCGCACGCCGGGGTCCTCCAGGGTGCGTTTGGCCACATCGGTCAGCACCGCCAGCGCCTCGGGCGGGGTGCCGGGGCGCACGAAAAGCGCCTGCCAGGCGGTCAACTCATAACCCGGCACGCCGGATTCCATCAGCGTGGGCAGGCCGGGCAGCAGGTCGGTCCGCTCCGCGCCGCTCACCGCCAACCCACGCAGCCGCCCCTCGCGGATCAGCGGCGCCAGCATCATCGGGCTGTCGATGGTCAAATCCACCCGCCCCGCCACCAAATCCTGCACCGCCAGCGCCGCGGTGCGATAGGGCACGATGGTGAAATTCACCCGCGCCAGATGCTTCATCAATTCGCCCGCCAAATGATTGGTGGCGCCAGGGAAGGTGGAGCCGTAATTCACCGAATCACCGCGCGCGCGCAGCCAGGCCATCAGCTCCGCCACATCGCGCGCCGGCACATCGGGGCTCACCGCCAGCACCGAGGGCTGCCGCGCCACCAGCGAAAACGGCACAAAATCCGTGATCGGGTTGAAGGGGAAATCGCGGCGGATCGCCTGCATCACCGGGTGATTATTGGTGCCGATGAAAATGGTATAGCCATCGGGCGCGGTGCGCTGAAAGGCGGCGGCGGCGATGGTGCTGCCCGCACCGGCAATATTCTCACACACCACCGGCCGGCCCAGCAGCTGGGCCATATGCTCGGCCACGATGCGGCCCACAATATCGGTGGCACCCGCCACCCCCACCGGGATGATCATCCGCAGCGGGCGATTGGGAAAACCCGATTGGGCCAAGGAAGGCGTGGCCAAAGCGGCGGCAAAAAGGGATCGGCGGGTGGCCATGGCGAGCAGCCTCTCAACAGTGAGCCGCCAAACTAACAGGCTGTGGAAAAACGAACAGCGCAGGAGAATAAGATCGAGGGGCTTTGCCCCTCAAGCACCCCAGGAGGAAACTTAGTTTCCTCCACCTTCGTTAAATTCTTGAATTTAGGAATTTTATTTGTGGGTGAGCGCGAGTGGGCAAAGCTCTTTCGCTCTTTTGCCCCCGCAATGCAGCATCAGTCGAGCCGCACCCCGGCACGGCGCACCACCTCGCCCCAGCGCGCCATATCGGCAGCGATAAACTCCGCCAGCGCCGAGGGCGTGCTCGGGGTGGGGGCCACGCCAATGGCAGCCAGTCTGGCGCGTAGCTCAGGCGTGGCCAGCACCGCCGCCATCTCGGCACTCGCCCGTGCGGTGATGGCCGGGTCCACCCCGGCGGGGAACAGCGCCGCCTGCCAGACCGTGACATCAAACCCCGGCAGCCCCTGCTCGGCGATGGTGCCCACATCCGGCAGCAGGGCCGAGCGCTCGGCACCGCTCACCGCCAGCGCCCGCATCTGCCCCGCCCGAATGCCAGGGCTGGAGGAGAGCACATTGTCAAAACCCACCGCCAGCCGCCCCGCCATCACATCCACCAGCACCGGCGGGCTGCCGCGATAGGGCACATGCACCACGTCGATACCGGTGGCGAGCTTGATCATCTCCATCGCCAAATGCCCCGCCGTGCCATTGCCGGCCGAGCCATAGGAGAGCGCCCCCGGCCGCGCCCGGGCCAGCGCAATGAAATCCTGAAACCCGCGTAAGGGCAGCCCCGGGTCAGCCACCAGCACATAGGGCGCGCTGGTCAGCAACGCGATGGGCGAGAAATCCCGCAGCGGGTCAAAGGGCAGGCGGGGCATCAAATGCGGGTTGGTGGAATGATTGGGCCCGACAATGACCATGGTGTAGCCATCCGGCGCGGCGCGGGCCACCAATTCGGTGCCCAGCGCGCTGGCGCCGCCGGGGCGATTATCCACCACGAAGGCGCGGCCGGTGCGCTCGCTCAGCGCCTGGGAGATCGCGCGGCCCACCGCATCACCGCCGCCACCGGCCAGGAAGGGCACCACCACCCGCACCGGCCGGGCCGGCCACACCTCCTGCGCCGTAGAAGCGCCTGGCGTCAGCAGCCAGGCCAGAGCCAGACACATCCACCGCAACCATCCCGCCATCGCACCTCTCCCTCCGCCAAGGGCGGCAGCATGGCGCGACAGCCACGGCGCGGATAGCGCCGCCTCTCAGGCGTTTCGGCTATTCTCGATCAGGGCGAGAACCTCAGGCGGGATCGGCTCCTCCGCCACCTCGCCATAGACGTCACGCAGGCCCCGCTGCAGCCAGATGTCAAAGGCGGCATCGGCCGAGCCAGCGCGGCTGCCGCCCGGCCTGGGGCTTATTCCCGGTTGCACCGGCTTGCGCAATTTCGGCGGCGTGGCGTCCACTATGGCCCTCAGCAACGCGGCAGGGTGACAATCCGCCCGTCTTTCCCACCATCATCCACCACCACGATACCAGCGCGCCCCGCTGCGGGGGGCCGGTTGGGCGGGGCATCATCCAGCAGCCAGCCATGCAGCAGCTTGCGGGCGCGAAACACCCGGCATTTCACCGTGCCCACCGGGACCCCCAGCGCTGCCGATGCCTCCTCATAGGACATGCCCTGCACCGTGATCATCACCAGCGCCAGGCGATGGTCGGGCCGCAGCCGGCCCATGGCGCGCCTGAGTTCAAGCAGCGCCATATGGCCATCCTGCGAGGCGGGCCGGGCGAATAATTCGGCCGGCGCATCCTCCACCGAAACACTCTCCCGCCGCCGGCGAATATCCGACAGAAAGCGGTTGCGCAGGATGCAGGACATCCAGGCCTTGAAATTGGTCCCCGCCGCGTAGCTCTCCCGCGCACGCAGGGCATTGGCCACGGTGTTTTGCAGCAGGTCATCGGCATCGGGGCGGTTGCGCGTCAGCGCCAGGGCATATTGCCGCAGAGCGGGCAGGGTTCGCAGCAACAGGTCCTCGAAGGGCGGGGCATCCTGCAGCGTCTGGGCCTCGGTGCCATCCGTGGCGGCAATCATGTTGATGATCATGGGTCCGGTTTTTCATGCTGTCATGAACCCAATGCCTGCGGCGGCGGAATGGTTGCATCACATCGGCGAGGCCACCCCACCCGGCAGCATCCGGCGCAAACCCGCCCGCCCGCGCGACAGCCTCGCCTTGATGGTCCCCGGCGCCACCCCGCAAATCGCCGCCGCCACCGCAATATCCAAGCCCTGGCCACCCACCAGAATCAGCGCCTCATGCTGCAGCGCGGGCAGGCATTGCAGGGCGGCGGCCAGGTCGCGCAGCGCCAGGGTATCGGGCTGCCGGCTGGGGCTGGGGGCTGCGGCCTCGGCAGCGTGCCGGGCCTCCCGCCGCCTCCGGCGCAGCGCAGCAAAAAACGCATGTCGCTGGATCGTGAACAGCCAGGCGCGCAACGCAGTGTCAACTTGCCACTGTGCCTCGGCCGCCAGCGCCCGAAGGATGGTCTCCTGCACCAGATCATCCGCCGCGCTGTGGTCACGGCACAAGGCGCGGGCGTGGCTGCGCAAGGCGGGAAGACATGCCGGCAATGCCGCCCTCAGCCCGCTCAATCGCCTGGCTCCGTCTTTCACCACCGCCGGGGCCGCTCGCCCCGGAGATGCTCAACATGAGGATTGCGATGATGAATTCCCATAGCCCGGCCAGCCTGATGGCGGCCCTGCCCTTCGCCCGTCGCTTTGCCCGCGCCATGGTCGGCAGCCAACAGGAGGGTGATGGGCTGGTGGCGCGCAGCCTGCGCCAGGGCCTGGCGGCGGGGCTGCCGGCGCATCTCGCGCTCTATGCCGCCATCGCCAGCCTCACCGCCGATACCGCCCCGCAGGCGCTCAGCGCCCGCGAGCGCCAGGCCACCCTGCTGACCAGCCTCGAAGGCCTGACCCGGCAGGAGGCCGCCCAGGTGCTGGGGCTGGATGACCCGGCCTTCGACACCCTGCTCGACGCCGCGCGCAAAAAACTGCGCCAGATGGTCTGCGCCGATGTGCTCATCATCGAGGATGAGCCGGTCATCGCCCTTGACCTGCGGCTGCTGGTCACCCGCTGCGGCCACCGGGTGGTGGGCGCCGCCTCCTCCGAGGCCGAGGCCATCGGCATGGCCACCGAATACAAGCCCGGCCTGATCCTGGCCGATGTTAATCTCGGCCGGGGTGGCGATGGCATCACCGCCGTGCGGCAAATTCTGCGCCAGACCAGCATTCCGGTGATCTTCGTCACCGCCTATGCCGAGCGCCTGCTCACCGCCGAGGGCGTGGAACCCGCCTTCATCATCAGCAAACCCTTCGACAGGATGACGCTCGCCATCGCCACCTATCAGGCGATCACCGCCGGGCAGATTCCTGCGGTCTGAAACCCCCAGCAGCAGGGGGGCGTTTGAAGGGGCAGGCCGCTGGCATGCGGCAGCATCCCTTCCAACGCCGAATGCCGGAGGCCGCCATGCTGACCTGGACCCTGATTTTCCTCGTGGTTGCCATCATTGCCGGGGTGCTCGGCTTCAGCGGCATCGCCTCCACCGCTGGCGGCTTCGCCCGCGTGCTGTTCTTTGTCTTCCTGGTGCTCTTTGCGGTATCGCTGATCACCGGGCAGCGCAGCTTCTGATGTTGCGCCCCAGCCTGGCCCCGTCCCTTGCCCTGGCCCTGGCCCTGCTGGCTGGCATGGGCCAGGCGCAAACCCCCAGGCCACCACCCAGCGGCCTGTGGTTCGACCCCACGCAACTGCCCTCCTATACCGGCCGCGTCGAGCGCTTCATCCATAATCCCGCCGGTGAGACAGACCGGCTGCTCTTCCGCGAGGGCACCCAGATCGTCCTGCCGCCCTTCGAGGCCGAGGCCATTCGCGAGGCGGTGCGCCAAGGTGATGCGCTGACCGTCTGGGGCATCAGGGCCCGCGCCGCCCCGGTGGTGGTCATGCTCGCCTGGGCGCGCCTGGCCAGCGAAGGGGCGAATTTCGTCGCCCAACCCTCCTGGTTCGCCCCCACCCGGCGCGGCACCGCGCAGCTTCGTTTGGCGGGGGTGGTGGAGCGTGCCCTGCTCACGCCGCAAGGCGAGGGCATGGGCGTGCTGCTGACCAATGGCGATGTGCTGCGCCTGCCACCCGCCCTGCATGCCCGGCTGGGCGATGCGCTGGCCCCCGGCGCGTCCATCGCAGCCCAGGGGCTGGGCAGCCAAAACGGCCAGAGGGTGGCAATCGACGCCGAAAGCCTGGGGCAGAATGCCGAAACCATGGCCCCCCTGCCGGTGGCCGCCACACTGCCATGAGCCAGACCCCCGCCCTGCCACTGGCGCCGGCAAGCGGCAATCCCTTCCGCGCATTCGCCCGCCTCGCACGGCTATGGCTCTGCGCGCCCGACCGCGGCAATGCCCGCCTGCTCATCGCCATCCTGCTGCTGCTCACTGCGGTGCAGGTGGGGGTGCAGATCGGCTTCAACATCTGGAGCCGCAACTTCTTCAACGTGCTGGAAAACCGCGACAGCATCGCTTTCCAGGCCGGCATCATGCTCTTCCTCAGCCTCGCCGTGACATCGATGACGGTGGCGGTGAACCAGCTTTACCTCAAGCAACTCATCCAACTGCGCTGGCGCGGCTGGCTGACGCGTTATCTGGTGGAGGCGTGGATGCGCGATGGCCGGCAATACCAGTTGGAACTGGCCGGCCAGGGCGCCGACAATCCCGACCAGCGCATCGCCGAGGATGTTCGCGTCGCCACCGAATTGGCGGTGGAATTCGTCACCGGCCTGCTGAGCGCCCTGCTCATGCTCATCGCCTTCATCGGCATTCTCTGGACGCTCTCGGGCCCGCTGCACCTGGCCATGATGGGGCGCGAGGTGGAAATCCCGGGCTATATGGTCTGGGCCGCGCTGCTCTATGCCCTGCTCGGCTCCAGCCTGACCTGGATGGTGGGCCGGCCAATGGTCACCCTCAACGTCAAACGCACCGCGGCCGAGGCGGATTTCCGCTTTGGCCTGACCCGCGCGCGCGAAAGCGGCGAGGGCATCGCCTTCATCCGCGGCGAGACCGATGAGCGCCGCGGCCTCTCCGCCACCTTCGAGCGCGTGGCAGGCAGTGTGCGCGCGCTGATGCGCAGCCAGCGCAACCTGATGTGGCTGACAAGCGCTTATGGCACCCTGGCAATGATCTTCCCCACCATCGTCGCCTCACCCGGCTATTTCGCCGGCGTCATCACCCTGGGCGGGCTGATGCAGATTGGTGCCGCCTTTGGCCAGGTGCAGGCGGCGCTGAACTGGTTCGTCGATAATTTTCCCCGCATCGCGGAATGGCGCAGCGCCATCAGCCGGCTGATGGGTTTTCAGGCCGCGATCGAGGATCTGGCAGCGCTGGCAGCGGACCCGGAGCAGCCGACCATCACGGTCAGCGTCGGCACCGCCGATTCACTGGTGCTGCGTGACCTCGAGGTGGCCTTCGCCGATGGCAGGACGGTGATCGCGGAAAGCTCGGCAGAGATTCGCGCCGGCGAACGGGTGCTGATCAAGGGCGCCTCCGGCAGCGGCAAATCCACCCTGTTCCGCGCCATTGGCGGGCTTTGGCCCTGGGGCGCGGGCGAGATCATCACCCCACCCGCCGCCAGCATGATGTTCATGCCCCAACGCCCCTATCTGCCGCTGGGCACGCTGCACGCGGCTCTCAGCTACCCCGCCGCAACAAATGCCTTCAGCGATGACGAGGCGCGCCAGGCGCTGCGCCTGGTGGGCCTGGCCCACCTCGCCCCCAGCCTCGATGAGGAGGAGCGCTGGGACCGCGTGCTGAGCCTGGGCGAGCAGCAACGCATGGCATTCGCCCGGTTGCTACTTCACAAGCCGGCCTGGATTTTCATGGACGAGGCCACCGCCGCGCTCGACGAGCCCAATCAGGATATGTTGATGCAATTGGTATTGGACCGGCTGCCCCATGTCGCCCTGGTCTCCATCGGCCATCGGCAAGGGCTGGAGGTTTTCCACAACCGCACCCTGACGCTGAAACGCCAACCCGAAGGCGGCGCGCAACTCAGCCTGCCGCCGCGTCGGCTGCGCCCCGGCAGCGCATGGGTGGCGCCGGGGCTGCGCGACAGATTGCGCCAGGCGATGGATTACTAGCGGCCAAAGCCGCCAATGCAGCGCGGCGGAAAGCCCCGCCACGCCGCAACCGCGTTTTACCGACGCAGGCCAAGGCGCTGGATCAGCGTGAGATAACGCTCACGATCCTTGCGCTTCAGATAATCCAGCAGGCCACGGCGCTGGCCCACCATCACCAGCAGGCCACGGCGCGAGTGGAAATCCTTCGCGTGGGTCTTCAGGTGCTCGGTCAGGTTGGTGATGCGCTCGCTCATGATAGCGACCTGCACTTCGGGGCTGCCGGTATCGCCAGGCTTGGTGGCGTATTCGGCAATGACTTGAGCGCGACGCTCATCGGTGATCGACATCGGCTTATCCTTTTATGAGAGGTTTCAGTGCCCGGTCTCGGTTGCTGCCATCAGGCGTTCGGGGAAACACATCCCCTCCTCCAGACGGCACAACCCGACAAACCGTTCCCCTGCCATCGCGCGGATCAACCCCCCTGAGGGATTGGCCGCCGGCGGAACCCGGCCCATGAACTCCACCAGGCTGATCGCCTGGCCGAATTGAAGGCGGGCGGCCTCCGCCTCACTCATGGCC
>Ga0214917_10001658_pt1 | contig 28379 bp, 28 predicted proteins | sample LL_1208_BB_MetaG_FD_177983 | JGI IMG/M metagenome (GOLD analysis project Ga0214917, IMG submission 177983) | Freshwater microbial communities from Lake Lanier, Atlanta, Georgia, United States - LL_1208_BB | ecosystem: Environmental > Aquatic > Freshwater > Lake | place: USA: Georgia | collected... | reverse complement strand
AGAAAAACGTTGCGGGGGCAGGATTTGAACCTGCGGTCCCGCACATGCGGGATTATGAGCCCTCTCGGCGGGTCAGTGTCTTGATGCCTAAACCGCCTTTTTGTCGTTTGAGTTTGTTTTCAAGTTTTCTGGCTTCGGAGAGGTTCACGGGTTTGCTTGTCCAAGCGATCGTCCAGGGGCCCTTGCCTTTGGTCCAATTGGATGCACCGGAATTGTGTTGGAGGAGACGAATCTGCGGGTCTCTAGATAGGCCGATGTATTTTTGGCCTGCTGGATTGTTGAGAACGTAAACTTGATACATCCAAAAAACGTTGCGGGGGCAGGATTTGAACCTGCGGCCTTCAGGTTATGAGCCTGACGAGCTACCTGGCTGCTCCACCCCGCAAAATAATGATGCGGGGGATAGGGAGAAGAGTCAATCGTGGCGCGGAAAGTTCTTAGGATTTCAAGAAGGCAGGCAACTGTTCCACACCGAAGTCGGCGAGGATGCGTCCGTCGATATCGAGGACGGGTGCTTTGGATTGGCCGGAAATTTCCTTCATTTCCTTGAAGTATCCGGCGTTGGATCGGACTTCCCGACGTTCGTATTTCACGCCGAGTTTATGAAGTTCTGATTCTGCGGCTTCGCACCAAGGGCAGCCCTCTTTGACGTAAAGAATGGCGGACACGATCGAGTTAAGCTGGAACCGTTTCGGTTAATGATTTCTTTTGAGAGAGGGCGGCCTTGACGAGATTTTGACCGAAGTCCCAGAGCGGTCCGGGGAACTTGCCGAGATCGCTCAGGACATCGTCGAACGCGGTGACGAAACGGTCGATCTCCTTTTCGCCGATCACAAGTGGAGGAAGGATCTTCACGATGTCCGAGTTGTGGGCGGCCACTTGAGTGAGGATCCGGTGTTTTTGGAGAAGAGGGGTCACGATCATCTGGGGGAATAGCCCCTTATCCATGGCGTGGATGGCTTTCCAGGCCAGTTTTAGTTTGAGAGAGCGGGGCTCCTTGAACTCGATGGCGATCATCAGTCCTTTACCACGGACTTCAGAGATAACGTCGTGTTTTTTCTGCAGGTCGCGGAGTCTGGACATCAGTTGTTCTCCCCGAAGAGCGGCGTTTTCCACTAGGTGTTCATTTTCGATCACGTGAAGGCTGGCCAGACCGCAGGCCATCGCCAGGTTGTTGCGACCGAAGGTGGTGGAGTGAGCGACGCAACGGTCGAGGCGAGAGAAGATGCCCTGATAAATCGGGCGGCGCATGACGATGGCGGCGCAGGGGACGTAACCGCCGGAGAGGGCTTTGGCGAGGGTGACGATATCCGGGTCAAGATTCCAGTGTTGGAATCCGAACCATTTTCCGGTGCGGCCGAAAGCGGTCTGAACTTCGTCGGCGATGAAAAGAGTCCCGTACTTTCGGCAGAGCTCCTGAGCAGCAGGGAAGTAGTCGTCGGACGGATATTTGACGCCCTTGCCCTGAACGGGTTCAAAAATAAAGGCGGCGACATCGCGGGAGCGAAGTTTAGATTCGAGATCGGCGAGATCGCCAAATTTAACAAAACCAGTGCCTGGCAGGAAGGGATCGAAATCCTCGCGGAAATTTCCGGAGTGAGTGATGGAGAGGGCGCCGAAGGTCAAGCCGTGGTATGAACCTTCCTGGGCGAGGATCTTTGGACGTTTCGTGTAGGCTCGGGCGAACTTGAGGGCGCCTTCCACCGCTTCCGTGCCGGAGTTACAAAGGAAGCAGGCATCGCGTGGAGCGAGTTTTTTTGCGAGGGCTTCGGCCAAGAGACCGGAAAGAACCGAGCAATCCATCTGGACCATGTTGGGGAGGTCGAGTTCGAGCACGTCCCGGATGGCTTTTTGAACGGTGGGATGATTGCGACCGATGTTGAAGACGCTGTAGCCACTGAGGAAGTCGAGGTAGTCCTTGCCGTCGAGGTCGTAGAGGTAGGCTCCTTCGCCCCGAGCATAGACTTTGTCGAAACCGATCGTCCGTTGAACTTTGACGAGGGTACGGTTTACGTACTTGTCATGCAGGTCGTAATTCTCACCCAACCGGGTGAGGATCGTGTCTTTCAGGTCGAAATCAGTCATGGGATACAAGTTAATAGCTACTCCATCGAGGCTCGCAAGTGGAGTGATATATTTAAGCTATTTCAGAATATCCAAAAAATAAAAAAGACTCTAATAGTCAGTGTTTTATATGATTTTAAATTAGACCTTCTAATGGAAACTTATTCATATACTTAAACCTTAAAGATCAAGGTTTTGGCTATGTTTACTTATCGAAAATCAATGCTTAATTACCCTTCACATGAAGTTCCTTTTAAGTTGTTTTATCCTCTTGGGGGTAATCGCAAATGGGAGAGCCGTCTCATCTCTGCTCCCTTTCAGTGAAGGATTTGATCTCGGTTCTTCGAATTGGCTCAATGGTTCAAGTGCCGTGCCGAATTACTCGGGCACGGGTGGAGTGGGAAATACCGGCTATATTTTTACCAGTGCAACAATCGATACAAGCGGCTTTGGCCTAATTGTATTTCGCGGGAACAATGCCAACAGTGCCAGCGGCGGTGCTTTTGTCGGGAACTGGCTTGCTGCGGGGGTAAATCAATTCAGTGCTTATGTTTGGCACAATGCACCCGTGGATCTAAATTTTTACGTTCGCTTTGATAAGGGTGCGGGGAATGCAGCCAGCAGCAATATGATTCAGGTTGCCGCAAATACTTGGACGTTGCTGAATATACCCATCGTTGATTCGATCGGAGCTTCGGGTCAGGTGTTCCAATCGTATGGGGCGGCCGGCACCGGTGGCTTCAATACCATCTTCAGTGATATTAAAAATGTTCAGATTGCACTTGCGGCTACGCAGGATGCCAGCACGAGTGGTCAGGCCTATACGGTTGGATTGGATTCGGCGGCTGTGATTCCTGAGCCAAATGTTTGGGCGATGACCATGGTTGGATTGCTTGGCCTCGGGCTCTTTCGACGCAGGGCCGTTAGGTAGTTTTTTTTCGGGGGAGACCCTTCATGAAACAATTCCGCATCCGTTTTATAGCCCTTTTTTTAGTCGGATGTGGGGTGGCATTGCCCAGTGCAATTCGGGCTGATATTATGCCTATCAATTTTGCCAATGTAGGTATCACGGGTTATGATGGCTGGACAAATCTGCCGTCTGCAAATCCTCCGAATGCTGGTAATTCCGCATGGGGGCCTCTCGAATCGAATACGACTGGATCAGGAAGTTCTATAATAAAGCGAGTCGCTGGGGCTTCCAATGGAGGGGGGCCAATCCTTGGTCCCACGAGTATATACTTTTACAGTAGCCAACAAGTTGCCAATGCACTTGGTGGGACGATTTCTGTTTTAAATTCATCACCCGTAAGGGATGTAAAAACTATTATTTTTCAAATCCAAATTGGTGAAGCGTTAGGACATGACTTTTACTCGCCTAGTGGAGCTCCTATTCTCAAGCTGAATGGAGCCAGTTCCGGAGTCGCTCCGAGCTTTTCACCTATTTTGGTGAATCAATATCAATACGGAACTTTCTCAAGCCCCCTAACAGGGGATGAACCTGTGTATGTAAACACCTGGGCTTTTCAGTGGAACCTGGCTGCTGCCACAAATGTTGACTCTTTTGCTATTGAATTTAGCTGTGTGACCCATTCGCAGATTTACGCCCTCCAACTGGATCAAACCTCTGCGCTGCAGGCCAACCAAATTTTTACCACCTCTTTTGAACCGCCACAGATTCGTCTTCTCGCGTCCGGAACACCGCAGTTTGACGGTGCGAATACTACAATCACCCATACGTTTGCTGCACCTGCAGGAAAGTTACTGGACATCGAGTTTACGCAAAATCTCTCGGTGACGAATTGGCTGACCAACCCCAGCGTCTCCACGGGCTCCGGAACATTTGACGTCACTTTTCAGGCAACTGGGGATCAGCGTATCGCGTGGGCACAGCGAATGTTTTTTCGCGCAAAATACAGCCAGAACCAATGAAGCGCAGGAAATATCTGAGATTTGGTGCGGGCTTCACACTGGTTGAGATGCTGGTCGCCACAGCGATCCTTGGCCTTTTGGTCGGGATCAGCGGGGCGGCTTATCAGAAGGTGACAGGAAAGTCCTCCCTCGCCGCTGAAGTCAACGCTGGGAAGAGCCTGATTCAAGCCTATCAGCTTTCCGCTATCGAAAATGGGGGTCGCCTACTTCCTGCGAAAGATCCGACTGCAACTCAGGTGAAGAATGCCGATGGACAAACCATTTCAATGGCGGAAGTGCGTTCGCGTTATCCTTTCCGGTTGGCACCCTATTTTAATTATCAAATGGATGGAACCGTTCTCGTGAACCGGAATGAGTCGCAGATCATAAAACTGATGGGCCCCAGTGGCACGATGTATGACTATGGGTTGAGTGTTTTTCCGGCTATGGGGATCAACCGATACTTGGTAGGCGGAAGTATCTCGCCCAACGGCACAGTGCAGTTTTCAGCAGAATGCATTCAATCCATGTCCCAGTCGGATAAATCGCTGATCGTCTTTGCCTCGGCAGGAAACCCGGATGTCGATGGATATGAATATATCACCGCCCCGTGTGGTCCGGGTGGACAGTGGTCCTCGGCCAAGTGGACCAAAGGAGTGGATGCGGGAAACTACGGCCATGTGGATGGACGCTTCGATGGGAAAGCAGTTTGTGCATTTTTGGACGGCTCAGTAAGGGTTCTTTCGATCGATGAGCTTCGCGATATGCGTTTTTGGTCGCGCAATGCGGCCTTGGAAAACAATCCGAACTACCAGCCGAAATAAAAATCAGCCGGCGTGGATGGCGTCGTCGAGAGAGGAGATGGCGTCGAAAGTCGTCTGGGCTGCTCTGACCATCTGATCCTGTTCGGCTGCCGTCCAAGGGATGGCATCCATATCCGAGCGGAATTTCATCCAGAGGCCTCGTTGAGCCTCTCCATGGGGATCAAGGTAGTGGAAACCGGTCGTGTCAGTTTTCCCCCAAGCTTTGGCCATGGCCTTTGCGATGAAGCGGGCTCCATTTTTGCTTCCCTCAAACACATAATAGATCCCCATAAGAGTTGCGGGTGCGGCTTTTTGGATTTCCTGAATCAGTTGGGTGGCACCGGGCAGAGGGTGAATCGATTTTTGGTCGGCCTGAAACTGAGTCAGATCGGACTCCAGATTCTTGGTCTGATAAAGCGAAGGGAGGTTGAGGGAGGCAAGGCGGGCATCCGTTGTTAAGGCCCGGTCGGTCGCGGCCTCCAACTCCCGATGGATTAACCAACGTTGGGACAGGTATTTCTGGTATTGGGCTTGGCCAATGGAACCTTCGATGAGGGCGGCCTCCAGGGGTTTCGACTCGGCCACGGCGTGCTGGGCGGCTGTGCCGGCCTTGAGCCGAGCCATGACCCCCTCCGTGTTTGAGGGTGTCATTTCGAGCAGCTTCCGATCAGAAGGCCGGGAATCAGGAGCCAGAGAAGGCCCTTGGCCAGGAAAAAGGAGGCGGTCAATAGGCCCGCCAATTTCCCGTATTTTGTCAGGCGTTCACGAAGGGGATGGGCAGGCATAGGAGGATACAATATGTCCCCACTTTTCGGGTGAGCAAGGTTGGGGTTAAAGATTCGTCCGCCCAAGCTGATTCAATTTTCTTCCATCCGAATTTGAGGGGAGTGCCGCTGCCGGGTCCCGCATGGATTTTGGAACAAAGTCCGGCATGCCGACACCCGGAAAAGCGACATCGCTGTCTTGGGGCGAGGTTGTCGAAGTGGTTGGAGTTGCTAGAGGAGCAGGCATGGCTCCGTTGAAGACGGCACATACGGCACCGGATTTGGTGATCGCGATTCCGACACCCCCGAGGGTGGAGGATTCCCGCATGAGATTGCCTCGGTGACCGGAACTGCCCATCCAGGCCTGAAAAATGGCGCGGGCCGAACCGTCCTTTACCGGGCCATAGATGTTTTCAGACAAATTCTTCCATCCATTTTCATTCAGCAGGGCTTTGGAAAGGGGACGATGTTCCTGGGATTTCTTCGACGCCATCACCCCCGCCCATTCCGAAGCGAGCTCATCGAGTTTAGCGCTTCTGGTGAGGGGTTTTAGTCCCGACTGAACACGTTCCTGGTTGATGAGAAGAAAGAGGTCGTCGCAGGTATCCGCCAGAACGGGTAAGCTTCCCAAAATTAACAGGAGCGCGATCAGGCGGAACATATGGGTTTACCAAAAGAACCAGTTGCGGGTGATGAGAACATAGATGGCGAGTCCAAGGTTGGCGGCGGCGTGAAGAAGAATCACGGCTTTGAGGGATTTTGTGCGACAGAACCACCAGCCTGCAATGAGTCCAAACAGAATGGCTGATCCGCGTTCGACGTGGACGAGAGCGAAAGCAATGGTGGTGATGTAAAAAGAGAGGGGCTGGAATGTGCCTATGGGGATTTCCTCGAATTCCGGTTTGATGATCGTGCGCATAAGATAGCCCCGCCAGAAAAGTTCCTCGGCGATTGGAACGACAACGACTGCCCCGAACATGCGAAAAAGAATCGCCAAGATGCCTGGGACGGTTCCCAACTGGAATGCTGCTTCGTATGGGAAGGCGTTATCGCGTGTACCGGTACGTGGCATCCAGGGGTCGAGAACGATCCAAAGAACGATGGCGCCGAGACCCAGGAGGATGGAGTTGCGAACCGGAACGGGTGCAGGATCTTGATTCCGGTAGCGGGGGCGAAGCCAGAGAAGTAGGCCGAGAACCAGAAGGGAGCAAACTCCGTACAGCCACCAGCTCTGTTGGGGGAAGCATTGCCGTAGATAGAGCAGTCCCATGAAAAGGGCAAAGGGGGCGACAAAGGGGAAGCCCGGACCTTGGATCAAGTGCTTCACCCGATTTGACTCAAGGCATGTTGGGCAGCGATGGATTCGGCAGATTTTCGGCTGCGGCCGGAACCCCTCCCGATCTCTTTTTCCGCCAACAAGACGCGCACGGTGAAAGTTTTTTCGTGGTCGGGTCCAACCGATTCGAGAAGTTCGTAAACGGGAACCGGCTGATTGCGGGATTGGAGAAGTTCCTGCAGTTGTCCTTTGGGATTGGCCTGTTCAGCAAGTTTTTTGGCCCGGGCAAGGCGCTCTCCGTAAACTTTTTCGGCCCAGCGACGGGCGTTTTCGTATCCCGAGTCCAAAAAAATCGCTCCAAGAATGGCTTCCCAGACGTCGGCGAGCGCCCCGGTGGATTCATGGATTTTTTCCCGTGCGGCATCTGTGCCAACACGAAGAAAGGGGGCGAGGCCCAGTTCGCGTCCCAGTTCGGAGAGGGTATGACGGTTGGCTAGGCTGGCCCGCATAGCGGTCAGTTCTCCTTCCGAAGAGGTGGGATGTTTTTCGATAAGAAGATCGCTCAGGGCGGCCTGAAGGATGGCGTCTCCCAGAAATTCGAGTTGTTGATTGTCGCCCGTCGGACCCGGAGCGGTCCGTGCCGAAGGATGGGTCATGGCACGGGCGAGAAGTTCGGGATTTTTAAAAGAATGGCCGGTGGGGGGGAGTTTCATGACTTCGAGCCTTGTTGGGCACGAGGATGGAAGCGATCCACGGTCGCCGCAAGCCGGTCTTCATCCACGTGGGTGTAGATTTCCGTTGTGCCAATGCTGGCGTGCCCCAAAAGCTCTTGGATCACCCGGAGGTCGGCCCCGCCAGAAAGAAGGTGGGTAGCAAAGGAGTGGCGGAGAAGATGGGGATAGACGCGGGTATCGAGTCCGGCCGTTTTGGCCGCCTTTTTGACGATGCCCCAGAGGTGGGAGGTAGTGAGGCGGCGACCGTGGTTTCCGAGAAATACTTCCCCTCCCGATTTGGCGCGGACCAACTTGGGTCGGGCGGTATCGAGGTAGCGTTGGATGGATTCCTGCGCGACCGACCCGAGAAGAACGAGGCGTTCCTTTTCTCCTTTTCCGATGACCCGTGCGCTACGTCCTGGAAGGTCGAGCTGCTCGATCCGAAGGGAGAGAATTTCAGAAGCCCGCAGTCCGGCCGCATAAAGAAGTTCAAGGAGAGCGCGGTCGCGAAGTCCGAGCGGGGTTTTGGGAGAGGGGGATTCGAGAATCCGCCGGACTTGGTCTGCGGTGAGGGAGGGGGGGAGTTTGCGGGAGAGTTTTGGGGAGCGGAGTCCGACCGACATGCTGGAGGGGGTTCGGCCCATCCTTTGGAGGTGGGTTCCAAAACTGCGGAGAATCGATGTTTCCAGCCGAAGCGTGGTGGGGCCGACTCGGCCGGAGTGGCGACGATAGGAAAGAAAATCCCGGAGGTCATCCGGACGGAGGCTCCGCCAATCTTTTTCGGGCATTTTACGCTCCATCCATTGGACCAGACGTTCGAGGAGTTTCCGTTGGATGGACTGGGTGCGGAGGGCGTGTCCCCGTTCCATCGCACCGGAGGCGAGAAAATCCTCGACGGGGCGTTGATCCAGCGGACTCACGATTTCGGAAGGAAAGGTTCGGATCCGGTGAGGAGTCGGCAGGCTTCCCGATAACGATCCAATGTTCCCTGAATGACATTCTGGGGCAATGCGGGTCCGGGAGGTTGACGGTTCCAGCCTTTCAGGCCGGAGAGGTAGTCGCGAACGAACTGTTTATCAAAGCTCGGAGGAGATCCTCCGGGTTGATATTGGTCGGCAGGCCAAAAACGGCTGCTGTCCGGAGTGAGGAGTTCATCGATCAGCAGAAGCTTGTTTTGAGAATCGAGGCCGAATTCAAACTTGGTGTCGGCCAAAATGATTCCGACCTTGGCGGCGTGGGTGCGGGCGGCTTCGTAAAGGGCGAGGCTGCGTTCGCGAACCTGTTGGAAAAGCGTGGAGCCGAGCTCTTTTTCAGCTTCCGCATCGGTCATGGGCAGGTCGTGTCCGGCTTCGGCCTTGGTGGTGGGGGTGAAGATCAAATGCGGAAGTTTCTCCGATTCTTTGAGTCCTTTGGGTAGAGGGCGTCCCCAAGCGGATCCTTTTTGCTTATATTCTTCCCAGGCACTGCCGGCGAGGTACCCACGGACAACACATTCGACCGTCAGAGGCTTGGCCGAAAGGCAGCGGGTCAGGCGGCCGGCATATTTTTCAGGGGAAGGAACGTTCGGGGGAACGTCGAAGCCGAGAACATGGTGCGGGCGGGCGGCAGGCAGGGTTTCGAACCAAAATTTTGAAATGGAAGTGAGAAGGATTCCTTTCCCGGGGATGGGATTGGGGAGGATGACGTCGTAGGCGGAGATGCGGTCGGTTGCGACGAGCCAGATCTCCTCCTTCCAGCAATATATATCCCTGACTTTGCCGGATCGGAGGAGGAGGGGGGCGTCGGGCATGTAAAGGCATTGTAGATGGAAAACGGAAGATGGGGAGTTTTGGATTCAGGCTCGGACGGGCTGTGCCTTGACTCCTGGGGTGGTCTGGGGGACTATTTTCATGCGCTTCTTATCAAGAGCAGTGGAGGGGCTGGCCCTTTGAAACTGCGGCAACCGGATCTCATCTTCGGATGGGATTGGCAAGGTGCCAAACCCAGTCAGGCGCATTCCCGAGAGGGGATGTGTCGGAAAGGATGAGAGGATCGGCAATTCGCGTGTAAAACGCGTTGTGATCCCCTCCCATCCTTGCAGGCCAACGGACCCGCCCTAAAAAGGTCCGAAATTGGGAAGGGGCGTGAGAAAGAGACATGGCCGGAAAATTCTTTTCGCAGTTAAAGTGCCGTGAATGTGGCCGGACCTATCCGGCCAAGGCCATGCATGTCTGTGAATTCGACTTTGGTCCCCTTGAGGCGGATTACGACTACCAGGCGATCGGTTCGGTTTTGAACCGGAAGTTGATTGAATCCCGCTCCAATTCGATGTGGCGGTATCGGGAACTTCTTCCCTTGGAGGGCGAGCCAACCGTTGGAAAACAGGTCGGGTTTACTCCGTTGGTGAAGGCGGATCGGTTGGCCAAGGCACTGGGGGTGAAGTCGTGCTATGTGAAAAATGACACCGTCAATCACCCCACGCTGAGTTTCAAAGACCGGGTTGTGGCGGTCGCTCTTTCGCGGGCCCGGGAACTTGGATTCAAGGTGGTGGCCTGTGCGTCGACGGGGAATCTGGCAAATTCGGTTGCGGCCAATGCGGCCAGTGCAGGCTTGGAAAGCTGGGTGCTCATTCCGGCCGATCTCGAGCAGAACAAGGTCCTCAACAGCATTGTGTATGGAACGAATGTGGTGGGGATTGAAGGGGCGTATGATGCGGTCAACCGGCTGTGTTCTGAGATTGCCGGAAAATACGGGTGGGGATTTGTGAATGTGAACTTGCGCCCCTATTACGCGGAGGGATCGAAGACATTCGGGTATGAAATCATGGAGCAGTTGGGCTGGCGGATTCCGCGTCACACGGTGGTTTGTATGGCGAGTGGCTCGCTTTTAACCAAGATCCATAAGGCATACGGGGAGTTTACGAAGCTGGGGTTGGCGTCGAAGTCGGCTTATTCGATTCATGGCGCACAGGCGACGGGTTGCAACCCAATCACGGCTGCTCGCAAGAGCGGGACGGATCTGATCCGCCCGGTTCCGCATCCCAAGACGATTGCGAAATCGCTCGCGATCGGGACGCCGGCGGACGGGTATTATGCAGTGAAGTCGATGGCGACAACGGGAGGATGGTCGGAGGATGCGACCGACGAAGAAATCATCGAAGGCATTCAGCTGCTGGCCGAAACCGAGGGAATTTTCGCCGAAACGGCGGGGGGTGTGACCGTGGCTTGCGCTAAGAAACTGGTGGAGACGGGTAAGATTCCCAAGGATGAAGAAGTGGTGCTTTGCATCACCGGGCACGGATTAAAAACGGTGGAGGCGTTGACCGGTCATCTCGGCGCCCCCTCCAAAATCCGGCCCACTTTGAAGGATTTTGATGCATTGCTATCGTCCGGACTCGCCAAAACGCACGCCAAAGCCTAGAAAAGAACTCCCATGGCCATCTCCGTCAGCATTCCCACTCCGCTCCGCGCACTCACCGGTCAAAAAGACACGGTTGAGGTGGAGGCCGGCAATGTGCAGGCGATGTTGGCGGCTTTGGAAAAGTCGTTCCCCGGAATTCACGATCGTCTGGTGGATGAAAAAGGGGAAGTGCGCCGCTTCGTAAATATCTATGTCGGGGGTGAGGATATTCGTTTTCTGCAAAACCAGCAGACCTCGTTAAAAGCGGGGGATGAAGTGAGTATCGTTCCCGCCATTGCGGGGGGGTGATTTTATGGCCGGTAAGCGCGTAAGCCTGCGGTACTGGCTGACTTTTGATCCGGAGACGGGAAAGAAGCCTTTGCTCTATCTGATGAGCAAGAAGTTTGACCTCGAATTCAATGTGAGGTCGGCTTCGGCGGATCGGGATGTCTTTGTGATGGCCCTTGAGTTTACCGGTGCGCACGAAAAAATTGATGAAGTCGTGAAGTGGTTTGAAAAACAGGGCGTCCAGGTCGAGCCGGTCGAGATTAATACTATCGAGGGATAAGGGCAGGGGTGAAGGTCCTGATTCTTGGGGCCGGGGGATTGACGGGGCGATATCTTGGCAAAGAGGCGGGTCGACGGGGAATGGAGGCAATCGCGTTGACCCGTGCAGAGTTAGATATCACCCAGGCAGATTCAGCGAGGGCGGTTCTGAAAAAAATGAAACCAGATTGGGTCGTGAATGCTGCTGCTTTTACCCGTCTGGAGGACTGTGAGGTCAATCCACTGCAGAGCCGAAACATCAATGCCCGGGCGCCGGTGGAATGGGCTAAGGAGTGCGGAAAATCGGGAATCCGATTCATTCACCTGAGTACGGATTATGTTTTTGATGGGAAGAAAAACTCGGCGTATCTGCCCTCTGATCCGGTTTCTCCTTTGTCGCGGTATGGGAGAGACAAGGCCGAGGGGGAGAGACAGGTTTCGCGGTCAAACCCGGATGCACTGATTGTGCGCTTGGCTTGGATTTTCGGATATGGGGGGAAGACTTTCATGAGCAAACTGCCGGCGATTCTTGCTGAAAAAGAAGTGGTAGAGGTTGCAGGGGGTCGGATGGGGTCATGCACCTATGCAGGGGAGGCAGCCCGCCTAATTTTGGATCTCGCGGCCCGAGGGGCGCGGGAAATTTATCATGCGGTAGGGGCGGGGCAGGTGACCTGGAAAAAATTCGCGGAAAAAACCATTGAAAGGATGCGGAGCCGGAACCAAAAGGTGGTGTGTCGTGAAATCCGTGAGCTTTCCCCAGAATCGATTCCGGGGTTGCATGCGTCTCGGCCGGCTTTTTCCGTTCTCGATATTTCCATGACGGAAAAACTTCTGGGCAGGAAAATTCCATCTTGGGAGCAGGGTCTGGAGGAGTACTTGGCGGAGATTGGGCTTTCGCGGATCTGATTTGAAGAGTCCGGGAATCTTGCTAGTGCCAGAGCATGTCTCGGAGTCCCTCCCTTCTCGTCATGGCTGCCGGAATGGGGAGCCGGTATGGTGGATTGAAGCAACTGGATCCGGTTGGACCGGGGGGCGAGGTGTTGCTCGATTACGCGGTCTATGATGCGAAGCATGCCGGGTTCGACCGGGTGGTCTTTTTAATCCGCAAGGATCTTGAGGCAGATTTTCGAAAGGCAATTGGGAAAAGGTACGAGGGAAAAATCGAGGTAGATTACGCCTTTCAGGAGTTGAGCGATCTGCCCAAGGGGTTTGCAGTTCCCGAGGGAAGAAAAAAGCCGTGGGGGACGGGGCAGGCGATTCTGGCGGCGGGGAAGGTGATTCAGGGTGGATTTGTAGCGATCAATGCAGATGATTTTTACGGGCGGGAATCCTATCGGCTTTTGCATGGGCATCTGACATCACCCGACGGACAGGGGAAGGGGGAGTTTTCCATGGCCGGATTCCGATTGGATCAAACCTTGTCGGATCACGGAACGGTTACGCGGGGGGTATGTCAGCGTGATCCGAAGGGATTTCTGGTGGGTGTGGAGGAGTATTTTGATCTCCGGAAAGAGGGGGCCAAGGTTAAGGGGCGGACCCATTCGGGTCGGGAGGATGAATTTCCCGGGGATGATCCCGTGTCCATGAACTGCTGGGGATTCAATGCATCGATTTTTCCCCTTCTTCAGGAGGGATTCGAAAAATTCCTCAAGGACGCGGGCTCTTCCGAGAAGTCGGAGTATCTGATTCCGAATGCCGTGGGAGGATGGATCCAGGAAGGGAAGGCACGGGTCCGGGTGTTGCCGACTTCGGAAAAGTGGGCTGGCATGACGTATCCGGAGGATAAAAAGTTGGTGGCGGACTACCTTCAGGGGTTGGTTGCCAAGAGGGTCTATCCGCATCCTTTGTTTTAAGTTTTTTCTAGGTACAGTCACCTCATGAGAAATCCTTGGCAGGTTTGGATGGGGTTGGGATTGGTCGTCGGACTGGCAGGATGGTGGTTTTCAGGGCATCTTGGGGGGATGGCCCAAGCAAAAGAGAGGAAAACAGGGGAATCCGTGAAGATCCGATTGATGACGGAAGAGGGTAAGGCATCCCAAGTGGTGGAAGTACCGAAAGTCGTGCGAGCCGACAAAGAGTGGGCGGTGAGGCTGAGTCTCGAGCAGTTTCGGATCGGGAGAACGGCGGGGACGGAGCGCGCTTTTTGCGGCGTCTTTCATGATAATCATAAAAAAGGAGTGTATTTTTGTGCAGGGTGCGGACTGCCGTTGTTTCGTTCGGGAGACAAATTCGATTCCGGCACGGGATGGCCGAGTTTCTTTCAGCCGTTTGCAGAGGAGAACATTGGAGAGCAGACGGACAATGAACTGGGGATGACCCGAACGGAAGTTCACTGCGTCCGTTGCGACATGCATCTGGGTCACGTTTTCCCGGATGGCCCGAAGCCGACTGGGTTGAGGTACTGCATTAACTCTGCGGTATTGAATTTTCAAGAGGAGGGACCGGCTCCCGAGGTCGAGTCGATCCTTCTTGGCGCAGGATGTTTTTGGGGTGTCGAGGAGGTCTTTGCGAAATTCCCCGGGGCGAAGAGCACGGAGGTGGGGTATGCGGGCGGTTCCACTAAGAGCCCGACGTATGAATCGGTGTGCCGGCATGACACCGGACACGCCGAGGTTTTAAAGCTCGAATATGAAACCCGGAAAACCAAGACGACAAAAGTATTGGAATATTTTTTCAAGATCCATGACCCGACCACGATGAATCGGCAGGGGCCGGATGTAGGGGATCAATATCGGTCGGCGATTTTTTTCACGCGACCCGAGCAGGAGTGGGTGGCCCGGGAGGCGATTGCGAAGTTGACGGCCGACAAAAAATTTTCCCGACCCATCGTGACACAAGTCGACTTGGCCGGGCCTTACACTCGGGCTGAGGAGTATCATCAGAAGTATTTTGAGAAGCACGGCGGCGGGCATTGCCATACTCCGAATTTGTAATTTCACCCAGTATTTCGGCTTTTAAGCCGTCGATCGGTACCAGGTTCGGAAGTTTTGTGAATAAGTATTACCCCTCGGCGCTCTTTTTGGCATAGGGGGAAACAGCCTATTGGCCTTTATTTAAGGCATATACGCACAAAATAAAAAAAAATTCCAAAGTGTGTTGACACGTAAAATTCTGACACTACATCTAGTTCCCTTGAACGCATTCAATACAACTCAAAGGTGTTTCGGGGTAAACACACTTTTTACGTACATTAGCTTAAATAATACAAAAAATGGCTCCTTTGGCGGGTTTTTCTGCCCCTCCGCCGTTAGGGCTTAAGGAAAGGTTGAAACTATGATGCAGACTGAATTCACGGTTGGAGAGCGGAAGTTCGTTCTCGATAAGAAAAAAGCGGAAGCCGCATTTGCCGGAAAAAGGGTCATTCTCGGGAAGGAAACCATGACCTTCAACCTTTTGCCGTTGAAGTATACATGGGCCTACGACCTATATCGCAAAATGAAGGCCAACCATTGGGAACCTGAAGATATCGGCATGGGGAAGGACATCGAACAATGGAAAGACGGGAAGGTGGTCACCGATGTCGAGCGATGGATTATTCGGATGGGGATCGGGTATTTCTCAGCCGCTGAGGGCATCGTGGGCGACAACATCCAGCACGTGGTGCGAGAGATGGTCACGGCACCCGAACTGAAGTTGGTTCTGGGCCGTCACGCCCATGAGGAAAATATCCACGCCGACTCCCTGCTCTATATGATCAGTTCTTTGGGTATCAATCCGCACGAGTGCGAAGCGATGTTTGAAGATGTGCAATCGATCGTGAAAAAAAACGAGTTCGTCACCGGGATTTCCCGCCAATTGCGCCGGGATCTGGATCTGACGAAGCCCGAGAACAAGCGTCTTCTGGCGAAGAACATCTTTGTCTTCGGACAATGCATGGAGGGGACGCAATTTTACGGGCTTTTCGGCATGGTTCTGTCCCTCTACCGCCAGAACAAGTTCCCGGGAATCGGTCAAATGTTCCGCTACACCCTCCGGGATGAGTCCAACCACATCGAAGTGTTCCGCAACCTGTTCATGGATCTGGTCGAAGAAAATCGAGAGATCTGGAATGAGGAGTTCAAGGAAGAGCTTCGCCAGACCATGGCCACGGCCGTCGAATTGGAAAAAACCTTCATCAAAGATTGCCTACCGGTGAATGCCGTTGGACTGAGTCTTGAGGATTTTCTCTCCTACATCGATTACATTGCGGATCGCCGGCTTGAAGGCGTCGGGCTGAAGCCTTTGCGCGGAGATGTAGCGAATCCCCTCCCATGGCTTGCGGAGATGATGGATATCAAGAAGGAGCAAAACTTCTTTGAAGGTCGGGTGACCGAGTACCAAAAATCGTCCGCTTTGGCCGCCGTACACGACGACGAACTCTGATTGCAGTCCGAATACGATTAAGGAGACCCCCCAATGAAGATGGACCCTCGTGAAGTAGATGTGGATTTGGCCATGAAGCGCTTTCTGAACCTCCCGGAAGGGAAAGACGAGGCTTGGGGCAAGTCGCTGGAGGACATTCAGGTCGACATGCCGGAGATCGAAGTGATCGACGGTTCATCTCATCGGGCGTTCAGTCTGGCGGAAGTGGCTGAGATGGTTGGACGTAGCCTCTCCCGTTGGTTGAAGGCCAAAGGACAGGAATCGGTGTTTACCGAAAGTAATCGTCGGTGGGTTGCTAAAATTTGTACAGAAGTTGGTCGCAATCTTGCCCGTCAGGCCCTTGCCGAAAGGCCTCTGCGTCTTAGGGTGGAAGATCTTCAAACTCTCGTGGAAAAAACTCTAGTCGATAACAACGCCTACGATGTCGCCCGCAGCCTGGTAGGCGAGCGTCGGGACCGTCCCCCGGTGATTCCTGGGGAAAGTGAGCCTGCGGCCTGCACGGTTCGTCTGATCCGTCGTCAGGGGCAGATTGTCCCCTGGAACGAATCAAAAATTGAAGTGGCTGTTTGCCAGGCTTTTCTTGCCCTGCGGATGGACGCATCCTCGGCCGGGGCGATTGCCCGTGCGGTGACGAACCGGGTGAATGAAATGGGGCAGGCGACGGTCCATATCGAGGAAGTTCAGGATCTGGTGCAGGAAGAACTGATGCGGGCTGGGCATTACAAAGTGGCTGAGCGCTACATCATTTACCGCGCAATGCGGTCGGAACAGAGGGAGCGGGCCGCCCGGGGTGAAGTCACGGAGGCAGCGACTGAACCTACCGAAGGAATGGTCGTGGTGGGAAATCCGGATGGATCGACTTTTTTATGGGATGGAGCGGATCTCCGGGCACGGATTGAGTTTGCCTCGATTGGACTGGATCTTTGTCTTGGAGCCGGAGAAATCGAAAAGGAACTGCGGCGTTCTGTATTTGATGGAATGAAGCGGACCGATTTGAACAACACGATCAGTCTGAATGCCAAAACCTTGATTGAAAAGGATGCCGACTTTGCAAAGTTTGCGGGCCGGATCCAACTCACCTTTATTTATGAGGAGGTTCTCGGTTGGGATATCCTGCGGGACGGGATTGGCGCCTTGCGGGAGTTCCATCGCAGAAAGTTTCTTGAAAGTATTCAACGTGGCGTGGAGATCAATCGGTACAGCACCGATCTGCAAAAGTACGATTTGGAGAAGCTTGCCGCGGCTCTGGATCCCTTAGCTGATTTGGATTTGGATTTCCTCGGAGTGCAGACCTTGTACGACCGGTACCTGGTCATCGATAAAAAGGCGGAAGTTTCTCGCCGTCTTGAAACCCCTCAGTTCTTCTGGATGCGGGTTGCCATGGGTCTTTTCCATGCAGAACCCAAAGACCGGGAAGTCCGGGCCATCGAGCTTTACAGCCTTTACAAAGGCCGGCGCTTCTGTTCCTCGACTCCCACATTATTCAATTCGGGAACGAAGCACAGTCAGCTTTCCTCCTGCTACCTCTATTGGGTCGGAGATTCGATCGAGGCGATCATGCAACGAGGAGTTGCGGAAAACGCGATGTTATCGAAGTGGGCCGGCGGATTGGGCGGGTCATGGACGAGCGTGCGTGGAACGGGCAGCTATATCGGCGGAACGAACGGCGAAAGCCAAGGCGTCATTCCATTCCTGAAGCTCCACAACGATCTGTTGGTGGCGGTGAATCAAGGTGGCAAGCGAAAAGGGTCCGGATGCGCCTATTTGGAGACATGGCATAACGACTTGTTCGACTTCCTAGAGCTCAGGAAAAACACCGGGGACGATCGCCGCCGTTGCCACGACATGAACACGGCTAACTGGATCCCGGACCTGTTTATGAAGAGGATGGAGGCGCGGGAGGATTGGACCTTCTTCCGGGCAAGCGAAACATCGGATCTCCATCATCTGTACGGAAAAAAATTCGAAGAGCAGTACGTCGCTTATGAGAAAAAAGCGGAAAAGGGTGAAATTTGGGGCCACAAGGTTCCGGCGATTGAAGTTTGGAAACGGATGCTCTCCATGTTGTTCGAGACGGGGCATCCTTGGATCACCTTCAAAGACGCATGCAATGTCCGGAGTCCCCAGGATCACACGGGCGTAATCCACAGTTCGAACCTTTGCACCGAAATCACCCTCAACACGGGCAAAGACGAGACCGCTGTCTGCAATCTGGGATCCATTATTTTGGATACCCACATCAAGGCGGATGGCTCCCTGGATCTTCCGAAACTTCGTGAAACCGTCCGGGTGGCGGTGCGGGCACTCGACAATGTCATCGACATTAATTTTTATCCGACCGAGGCAGCCAAGACGGCCAACTCCCGTCATCGCCCCATCGGATTGGGTGTGATGGGGTTGCAGAACGCGCTGTATATGAAGGGTATTTCCTTTGAGTCCGAGGCGGCTGTTGAGTTTAACGATGAGATGATGGAGGCGATTGCGTACTTCGCCTATGAGGCATCGAGCGATCTGGCAGCTGAAAAGGGGACGTATTCGACCTACAAGGGTTCTAAGTGGGACCGGGGTCTCCTTCCTCAGGATACCGTGGATCTGCTCGAACAGGAGCGGGGGATCCCAGTCGAAGTGCCAAGGGGAGGACGGATGGATTGGAAGCCTCTCCGGGCCAAGATCAAGGCGCACGGAATGAGAAATTCCAACGTTCTGGCCATCGCACCCACTGCTACGATCTCAAATATCACCGGAACTTCCCCCTGTATCGAACCGACCTACAAGAATCTTTTTGTGAAGAGCAATCTTTCCGGAGAATTCATTGTGCTGAATCCCTTTCTTGTGAAAGACCTGAAAAAGGCGGGATTATGGAACCAAGAGATGGTCGACCAGTTAAAATATTTTGACGGTGAGCTGGGTCCGATCGAAGGCATGCCAGAGGAACTCAAGAAGAGGTATCTCACAGCCTTTGCGGTGGGTTTTGAGTGGATTATGGCGGCGGCGGCCCGTCGTCAAAAGTGGATCGACCAAGCCCAGTCTCTCAACCTCTTCCTCGGTCAACCTGATCTGAAAGTTCTTTCCCGAATGTATCGACTGGCTTGGCACCAGGGATTGAAGACAACGTACTATCTTCGGACTTTGGGAGCCTCCAACATTGAGAAAGCCACTGTAAAGCTGAAGAAAGAGGTGAGGGCCGGATTGCAGGAGCCGGAAGGCGCAGCGGAGGGGGCCAAGAAAACCTTTACGGCAGATGAAAAGATGGCCTGTTCGATTGAGGCGATGCGAAACGGTGGTGAATGTGAGGCCTGTCAGTAATTCAGAAATTGCTTGAAGCAGCGCCACCGTATCACAGAGTGGAATTATGAATAAACAACAGATTCAGTTCCTCAGTAACCTGTGTTTCGCCCTTGGTTTTCTTTCGATTATCGGATCGGTGATGATCTGGTTTTCGGCTGGGGGCCAGTTTGGCGCACCAGGAATGGATGCGGTGGCGGATCTGAAGCGGGCTTATGCCGAGCGTTTCGGGATCTTTGTGGGTCTTTGGGCTCCGACATTCATGATTCTTTCGAACCGCCTGCACCATTACGCAGAAAAGCGGTAGGCTTAACCCTACCCGTTTAAGAAATTGAAATTAGCAGCGGGCTTTCCGGGCGTACTTGGGAAGATATCGGACGACCTGAACTCCGCTATTATCGGCCGAAAGGATCTGCACATCCACGGATTCTAGACCCGCCCTGTGGAGAGCTTTCGTCATGGCATGGCCGATGGCAGCTTCTGACTTCAGGCAGATCGCCATGACGGTCGGACCGGCTCCGCTGAGGAATGCCCCGATGGCCCCTGCTTTTTCCGCGCTTTCGATGGCATCCTCAAGTCCGGGAACCAAGGCGGCTCGATAGGGTTGGTGAAGCCGGTCGGAAAAGGCTCCCCGGGCTTCCTCATATTTCCTTTCAAAAAAGGCGGCTGTGATCCGGGAAGCGTTCCGTAGATTGGTAACAGCATCCGGAAAGGCAACGCTGGGGGGAAGGAGGGAGCGGGCCGTGCGGGTGGACGTCTCGATTTTCGGGATGGCGGCCACAAACTTGAGTTTGGAAGAAATTTTGGTACTGGCCGGTTTTTGTCCGCCGCAGACCACGAAGCCCCCTAGGGAGGCTGCGGTGATGTTATCTGGGTGTCCTTCGAGGGTTGTGGCCGTTGCGATCAACCACGGTAGATCCAGGCTGCGCCGGTGAAGTTTGTCGAGTGCGGCGAGCATTCCAAGCCGAATGGTGGCGCTACTACCCAGACCCCGGGCGGGAGGAACGAGCCCCCGCACGACCAGTCGATAGGGCTTACTCGGGAGACTCCGGGCTTTGTGGTAAGCGTCGACGATTTCAGAGGCAAAGGGGTCGGGCACTTCCGGGTGGCCTGGTTCCACGGCAATGTAGTTGTGCAGGTTGAGGGCAAGCCCGAAGGCATCGAATCCAGGCCCCAAGTTGGCCGAGGTGGCAGGCACGCGGATCCAGAAGGGAAGATGGAGATGGGGGGATTTCATCAAAGGGTGGAGAAACGAAAGAACTTTTCCGCAGCGGAAGTGGTTTCGCGAGCGATTTCTTCAAAAGTTTTTCCCCGCAAGGCGGCCACTTTTTCCGCCACGAGCCGGGTATAGGCGGGCTCGCAGCGCTTTCCGCGATGCGGTTCGGGGGCCAGATAGGGGCAATCGGTTTCCAGAAAAAAAGAGCCGGCCGGGGCTTGCCGGATCGATTCATGAAGATCCCGTGCATTTTTAAAGGTGGCGATGCCAGTGAACGAGATTGAATGGCCAAGTTCGAAAAGTTGGCGTGCCTCGTCGGGTGTGCCCGAAAAGCAGTGAAAAACACAGCGGAGGCGCCCGGAATAGGGCTTTAGGGTGGCCAAGGTATCCGCCCAGCTGTCGCGTTGATGGATCACCATATTGAGTTTAAGCCGGACGGCGAGATCCAGTTGTTCTTGGAAAAAGATGGCCTGACGATTTTTGATTTCCGCATCCGCCAGAAGGAGCTCTTCTGAGCCCGGGGCCGTCCCTCCTGTGGCGACCGACGTGCTGTTGAAGGGTGGAAGGCTTTGGCTGGGCAGACGATGGTAATCGAGACCGCATTCACCGAGGGCAACAACCTTGGGATGTTGTGCGAGTTTTTCGAGTTCGTCACAAGTTGAGTTGGAAGCCTCCTCGACTTCACAGGGATGAAGACCGACGGTGGCGTAAACATCGGGATGGGATTCGGCCAAGGAAATGGCAGCCCGGCTGGTTTGAAGATTGGTGCCAATCGAGATGATCCGGGTAACGCCCGCCTGCATGGCCCGCAAGATAACGTTCTCGCGGTCGGCATCGAAGTCCGGAAAATCGAGGTGGCTGTGGGTGTCGATAAGCACAGCTCAATCAATGTACCGCAAGAGAAGGGGGGCGAAAGGAGAGTTTTTACCTGCGAACGAGGGAACAATTTCTTTCCCCGCCCCAAGGGTCGAAGGTAAAAAGCAAGGATGAGTCGTCATTCTGAACCCTGCTGCCACGGGGAAGGTCATTCGGATGGAGATGCGCCAATAGCCAAAGAGATCGAAAACCGACCCCAGGAATGCGCCCGGATCGTCCGTCGGCTATTGGAGCGGATTGACGACCATGTGGCTTCGTTGGCGAAAAGCGAACTCAGCATCAGCTGGGCAGAGATGCAGCAGGTTCTCCTTGCCCTGGAGGCGGATGCGGACGGGCGGGAGGTGAATGCTTATCTTGATGGGGAGGATGAGATTTCGACCTATGTGCGGAGGAATCTTTTTGACGAGTTGGTAGCGGAGCCGAGCAACATTTTTTACACAACCCAGATCGATGCCAAGACGACGAAATACGAGGCTTTGCCCAAAGACTTCTGGAAAGAGTGCCTGGCCTTGTTGAGGAAGAGTCTGACGGATTTAAAGGGGAAAGGGTGATAGGCGGGCGTTGACGCGGGAGGAGGATTCGGAAAAGATGCAGGGTATGGGACACAAGGGTTGGACATCGAAACTGGCGGGTCCGGCGATCGGACCCTACCGCCAGGCCACGGAGGCGGGGGGTTTTGTTTATCTTTCCGGTCAACTGGCTTTGGATGAGGCTGGGAATTTGCTGAATGGATCCGTGGCTGAGCAGACCCGGAAAGCCTTGGAGCGAGCCCAGAGCCTGTTGAAAGAGGGCGGATTGAGTCTGGCGGATGTAGTGAAAGCGACCGTGTTTTTGACTGACTTAAAAACTTTTCCTGAAATGAACGGGGTGTATGCAGAGTTCTTTCCCCAAGATCCACCCAGTCGCTCCACGATTCAGGTCGCGGCGCTGCCCAAAGGTGGGGCTGTGGAGATTGAGTTGCTGGCGCGACGCCCCGGTTCATGACCTCGGATCAGGTTCTTGAGGTTTTTCGACGTTGCGGTGCCCTTCTTCATGGGCATTTCATTCTTCGTTCGGGCCTGCACAGCCGGACTTTTTTCCAGTGTGCCCTTGTTTTGCAGGATCCGGTGGCGACGTCGGAGTTGTGTGGGGCTTTGGTTGAAAAACTGAAGATTGAAAAATGGGTTTTTCATTCCGTGATTTCGCCTGCGATGGGGGGGATTCTCGTAGGGCATGAGGTGGCGCGGCATATGGGTCGCCGGCATATCTTCGCGGAGAAGGTTGACGGGGAGTTGAAGATCCGTCGATTCGAGGTCAAACCCGGAGAAAGATTTCTGGTGGCAGAGGATGTCATCACTACGGGGAGCGCTGTCCGAGAGGTGATTGAGCGGGTGAAAGAAGCGGGCGGGGAAGTGGTGGGAGTCGCCTGTTTGGTGAATCGGAGTGAGACCAAGCCCGAACTGGGGGCCCCGATGTGCTCTCTTTTGTCCCTTCCGGTGGAAACATTTTCGCCCAGTGGGATTCCTGCCGACCTTAAAAATATTCCTGCGGTAAAACCGGGAAGCCGCTAGGAGGTTTCCGGCTTGGCCTTTAGGCGCAACTGCGTTCCAATTGTCATATGCGACGTTCGATTCAGCAGATCCGTTTCACATGGGACCTTCGAAATGTCCCGACCGGCTCTGTTGCCCTTCCTGCCAAGCACGAAATCAAGCTGCAACCAAATCCTGATGTGGGGGCCTTGTGGGAGGGGATTCAACGCTCCTTTTTGAACGAAAAGTCGTGGATTGTCGGGCTGGAAACCCATTTGGATGAGTTGAGAAAAAAGACTTTTCCCGAAGGGAAGCCGGTGGCGGGCATGGAAGTACTGGTGTTGGCCCATGGGTCCCGGGTGATTGGGGTTAGCGCCCTGCAACCCAAGGCCGGAGAGGAACCCCAACTGCTTTCGGGAATTATTTTGGATTACGAGTATCAACGACGCGGCTTGGGGGTGGCCCTATTGCAGGCTTCGTTGCGGCACTTGGCGGAAAAAGGCCTTGAGACGGCTTCGGTCATCACACGGGAAGGGATTCCTGCCGCCCGTTACCTTTATCCAAAGTTTGGTGGGCAAGGTTCCGTGATTGATTCTAAGATTTCGAGCGGGGTCTAACCATGATCCCTTCTTTTGACCTGGCCGTAATTGGCGGGGGAAGTGCGGGCTACGCGGCGGCGCGAACGGCGCAGGGACTGGGTCTGAAGGTGGCTGTCATCGAAGGGGGGAGGCAAGTCGGCGGACTTTGCATTTTACGGGGTTGCATGCCGACCAAAACATTTTTGGAGAGTGCGCATCGGAACCATGAGATTACACGGGCGGCGGAGTTTGGAATACGCGTAGGAAAACCGAAGCCCGACTGGAAGGCGATTCTGAAAAGAAAGGACCGTCTGATTCGGGAGTTTGCCGAATACCGAAAAGAACAGCTGGAGAGAGGGAATTTTACCTTTTATCGGGCGCGTGCGAAATTTTGTGGGCCGCATCGGCTCAAGTTGAAGGCGGTGGGGAAAGACAAGGTACCGGCGGAAATTGAGGCAAAAGCTTTTGTTGTGGCGACAGGATCAATGACAGCCAAGCGTGAAATCCCTGGATTGGAAAAGGCGGGGTATTGGACAAGCGACGATTGTTTGCGGGTGAGCCAGCCCGTCAAAAGTTTGATCGTGCTGGGGGGGCGGGCTGTGGGGCTGGAGTTTGCCCAATATTACGCCCATCTGGGGGTCAAGGTGAGTGTCATTCAGCGGAGCTCGCAACTGTTGCCCGAATCGGATCCCGAAGTGGGGCAGGTTGTGGAGAGAGTCTTTCGACAGGATGGAACGGATGTTTTCTGCGGAACTGAGATTGTGCAGGTAATGCAAAAAGGAAAAAAGAAAAGAGTGGAGTTTTTGCAGGGGGGGAAGAAAAAAATAGTCGAAGCCGAGCAGATTCTTCAGGCCCTCGGCCGGGATCCGGATCTGGCGGGGTTGGATTGCAAGGAAGCGGGACTTGAAATCACGAAAGGCAAAATTGTGGTATCTGAGACCCAGCAGAGCGCTGTTCCGCATATCTTTGCGGCAGGAGATGTGTGTGGCCCGTATGAGGTGGTACATCTGGCGATCCAGCAAGGAGAGGTGGCCGCCAAAAACGCGGCTCAACTTCTTAGGGGTGGGGATCTAAGGGAGAAAATGGACTACCGGATGAAGCTAGAAGTGATCTTTACCTCTCCCGAGGCGGCCGGGGTGGGGTACTCGGAGCGGGAGTGTCGTGAGAAGGGGTGGGATATCGTGACGGCGAGTTATCCTTTTGCCGACCATGGAAAGTCGATTGTGATGGGGGAGCTGAATGGCTTTGTAAAACTGATCGCTTTAAAAGAAAGAGGAGAAATTGTGGGCGCAGAGGTAGTGGGTCCGCATGCCTCGGATCTGGTTCACGAGCCGATGGCGCTCATGCGGTATCGGGGCACAGCCAAAGAAATGGCGGAGATGCCTCACTATCACCCGACCCTTTCTGAGATCTGGACCTATCCCGCTGAGGAGATTGCGGAGAAAATTCTGAGTTAAGAGGCCAGCTCTTCGACCGTTGGGCAGGAGCAGATGAGATTGCGGTCGCCATGAACGGCATCGATCCGCGAAACGGTGGGCCAATATTTCCAAATTCGAGTCCAAGGAGCCGGATAGGCGGCCTTGTCACGTGAGTAGGGACGATCCCAGGTATCTGAGACGACATCGGTCGCCGGGTGAGGAGCGAGTTTTAGGGGGTTGCGTGCACGGTCCATTTTGCCTGACTCAATTTCAGCAATCTCCTCGCGGATCGAGATGAGTGCGTCGGCAAAGCGGTCCAGCTCTTCTCGGGATTCGGATTCGGTGGGTTCGATCATTAGGGTCCCACCCACGGGCCAGGACATTGTCGGGGCATGAAATCCGTAATCCATCAATCGCTTGGCAACGTCTTCAACCTCAATCCCAGCAGAGGCCTTGAAAGGCCGGAAATCGAGGATGAACTCGTGGGCGACCCAGCCTCCCGCACCTCGGTAAAGAATTGGGTAGTGGGTGGCGAGACGTTTGGCGAGGTAGTTGGCATTTAGGATAGCGACTTCGGTACAACGGGCGAGTCCCTTGCCTCCAACCATGGCGAGGAACATCCAAGGAATGACCAGAATGCTGGCGCTGCCGTAGGGAGCCGAGGCAACGGCTCCGACCTGATCTTTTTTTAGAGTCTGGTGAGGATGCGAAGGGAGGAAGGGGGCGAGATGATCTGCCACAGCGATAGGGCCAACTCCCGGACCGCCTCCGCCATGAGGGATGCAGAAGGTTTTGTGAAGGTTGAGGTGGCAGGCATCGACTCCGAATTCGCCGGGGCGACAGATGCCGACTAGGGCGTTGAGGTTAGCTCCGTCCATATAGACTTGGCCTCCCCCTTGGTGGACTTTTTTGCAGATATCCCGGATGGCGGTTTCGTAGACGCCATGGGTCGAGGGATAAGTAATCATGGCGGCGGCGACTTTCGGTCCGTGTTCCTTGAGTTTCGCATCAAGGTCGGTGAGATCGACGTTTCCTTGAGAGTCACATGCCACCGGAACGACCCGAAACCCAACAAGGACCGCGCTCGCGGGGTTGGTTCCGTGTGCGGAGACGGGAATCAGACAGATATCCCGCTGGGTATCTCCTCGGGATTGATGCCAAGCACGGATCGAAAGAAGGCCAGCATATTCGCCTTGGGAACCGGCATTCGGCTGAAGGGACACATGGGGAAGGCCGGTGATCTCCCCAAGCCATGTTTCCAGGTCATGGATCATTTTGAGGTAGCCGGGGTTTTGTTCGGCAGGTGCGTACGGATGAGGTTCGGCCACGGTCGACCAACCGAGAGGGGTGAGTTCGGAGGCCGCGTTCAGTTTCATCGTGCAGGAGCCAAGGGGAACCATCGACTGGGCAGGAGTGAGGTCTTTCGCGGCGAGGCGTCGAATATAGCGGAGAAGCTCGTTTTCGTTCGCGTGAGAGGTGAAAATTGGATGGCGAAGGGCGGGCGTGTTCCGGGACAGGGAGGTGGAAATCGGCGGAAACTCCGAGGAGGGAGGCGGAAGTTTGGTTGCTCCAAAAAAGGAGAGAAGGCGATCGACTTCGGCATCGTCGGTCCGCTCGTCCAAAGTGATGCCCAGATTCCCATTGGGGAATTTGCGGAAGTTTGTGTGGGCCTGGGCGGCTTTGGTGAATGCGGATTTCAGTTTCTCGGGGGAGCCTTGAATGTGGAGGGTGTCAAAATAGGTCGGGTGGGCAATCGTAAGGCCGAGGGTTTTAAGTCCGGCGGCGAGCCGTTGGGTGTGTTGATGGATACGGAGGGCGATTTGGTGAAGGCCTTTCGGGCCATGATGGATGGCGTACATCGACGCGAGAGTGGCGAGGAGGGCTTGCGCGGTGCAGATATTGCTGGTGGCTCGATCCCGGCGGATATGTTGTTCGCGAGTTTGGAGGGACAGGCGATAGGCGGTGCGGCCTGCGGAATCTTTCGAGACACCGATTAGGCGACCGGGAAGAAGTCTTTGGTAGGCGACGCGGGTCGCAAAGTAGGCGGCGTGGGGTCCGCCAAAACCGATGGGGACTCCAAATCGTTGGGTGCTGCCAACGGCGACATCGGCGCCCAGTTCACCCGGGGGGGTGAAGAGGAAAAGGGAAAGGGGGTCGGCCACGAGGATTGAGAGGGCACCTGATTTTTTCAAATGATCGATGGCAGGACGGGGATCGGCCAGGCGACCGTCGCTTTCGGGATAGGCGAGGATTCCGGCAAAAAGATTCGAAGCATCTTGTTCCGGGAAAGTTTCCGAGATGAGAATCTTCCAGCCGAGGGCAGCGGCGCGGGTGGAGATAACGGATGTGGTCGAGGGGTGTAGGCCCGGGGTCAGCCACAGCGTCCTGCGATTTTTATCGGTCATGGCGGCTTGGGCGAGGGAAGCGGCCTCGGCGGCGGCTGTGCCCTCATCTAATAGGGAGGCATTGGCGATCTCCATACCCGTCAACTCAAGCACCATGGTTTGGTAGTTCAGGAGGGCCTCCAACCGGCCTTGGGAGATTTCCGGTTGGTAGGGGGTATAAGAGCTGTACCACCCAGGGTCTTCAACGATCGCTCGTCGAAGGACAGGGGGGGTGATGGTGCCGTGATAGCCTAGTCCGATGAGGGAGCGGGAAGGCTGATTTGTGGCCAAAATCTTCTCCAGATCGGCCAAGGCGCGTGTTTCGGATCGGGCAGGGGGAAGACGGGGGGGCTGGGCGGAGGCTAAGCCCTGCGGAAGGGTTGCCTGAACAAGCTCTTCAAGAGAGGAGAGCCCGAGAGTTTGGAGCATCTCCCTTTCGGTCGCCTTATTCGGCCCCAGATGGCGAGAGAGAAAAGAAAGATCGTCGGGCGATGGGAAAGTGCTGGGGGAGCTTGCGGTAGGCATGGGAGCGGAGGATTTTGTACGTTGCGGGGCAGTTACAGGCATAGATCGAAAATAATTGGGGGAAGGGGGTTGGCAAGGGGTCGGGTAAAGTTGGTCAAAGGGGGATGGGAATAGTTAGTCTAAAGATATGCATCAGCATGTGGTCAAAAACTGTGGGCTGGATGTTCTGGCTCATGAACTGGCTGAATCATCTGGTTTAAGGGGAGTCTCCGTCTCCTTTCATGAGGGGCGAATTGATTATGCAACGACCGGGCAGGGCCAAGGGGATCGGAGCGCGGTTGGTTTGGCGGAGGCTGTCCGGAGTTTGGGGGGAGAAAGTGTCTGCCGATGGACCCCGCCGGATTCCCGTTGTGGGAAGTGTGGCCGGCTTCTGGAGGGGAAGTGGGAAGAGGGTGTTTTTCTCCGGAGGGAGGGGGAAAAGATTGTTTTGGAAAGGGAGAGTTGCCCGACGGCGCCCAAATTCTGGCTTTGGAAGATGTTGAGCGGGGTCAAGCTGGAGGTAAGGCAGTTGCCCTCGGTGGTGGGAGCCGGAAAGAAATGGAAGGTCCCATTGGTTTTAGCTCTGGTTTGCGGTGGTGCGGGAATCCTGGGGTGGTGGACGGAAGGATGGATGGGAAAAATATTCTTTGTCTTTGCGTACCTCGCCGGGGGATGGAAGACGGGAGAAGAAGTGATTCACCGAATGCGCTCGGGAGTTCTGGACATTCATTTTCTCATGCTGGCGGTTGCGGCGGGGGCGGCGGCGGTAGGGCATTGGGATGAAGGGGCTTTGCTA